>Ga0214919_10005777_pt1 | contig 17317 bp, 20 predicted proteins | sample LL1503_MetaG_FD_177994 | JGI IMG/M metagenome (GOLD analysis project Ga0214919, IMG submission 177994) | Freshwater microbial communities from Lake Lanier, Atlanta, Georgia, United States - LL-1503 | ecosystem: Environmental > Aquatic > Freshwater > Lake | place: USA: Georgia | collected...
TACTAATAATCATTTACTATATTCAGTTCCTTATAATCCACAAACAAATGCTATAGAAGAATTTTTTAGTCAATTAAAACATTATATAAAAAAAGAAAGTCCTAATACTTATGAAGAAATAGATAAAATTATAAAAAGTATATTAAAATCTAAAATAAAAAAACTTCATTTAACAAATTACTTAAAACATAGTTATAAAATATATAATTAAAATCTAATATTATTATAATAATTTTGTCTCATTTTTCTTTTCGGTCGGTGTAATGCTAGATGATATTAACGTTGATAAATGCAAATTAATTGTAGAAGAAATAAAATCTGACAAATCTTGGAAAATTATTAAAAATGATAATACAAGAAATGGATACTTAATTGCTGAGAAACTATTATAAATAATTAATATTTCAATAATCTCATTCTAGCTTGATGTAATAATTGATACATTACAATAAATATTTCTAGATGTCCTATAATATTTTTAGTATTTTTGAAAAAAGTATTTAGTCTTACTTTGCCAAAATATTTACTTTTATAATGAGCTCCTGTACCTCCACCTCTAAGAAATAGTTTTGCCTCTTCATAATCTTTATTTTCTAGCATATCAAAATATTTTTTTAATATATCAATTGCTTTATTAATGTAATATTCATTATATTTAATCTTTAATTCATTTTTCTGATTTGTAGAAATTCTCTTTTTATTAATTTCATGCATTTTTTTTATACAGTTTGAAATATTATTACAATCTAGAAGATTAAATTTAAGATTAAGTGTTGCATATTTTCTAATATAGATCGTTTTATCTAAAAGTATATAGATTGCAGATAAATCATAAACATTACTAATATTTATTGTATCAATATAATCATTAATATCAGCTTGTTTTTGTTCTTTACCAACAGGTATTAAGAAATTTAATATATAATCATCTAGATTAATATAAAGTAAGTATGGATGATTTAAATTTGTTTTTGTTAGAAATACTAAAAATATATATCTAGGAAGAAAGTTTAATGTATATATTTGTGATTCATTATATTCTAGATTTTTATTATGATATTGTAAAAATTGTTGTGCTTTTAATGACATATAAGTTTTGATTTTTTCATTATATGATAAATTATGATTATTATATATTGATTTTGTATTATTTATTGTTTTTATTGCTTTTTCTATTTTAATAGATTCTTTATATCTGAAAAAAATTGTATTATTTTGCATTTTTGGTTCTAGATACTATTTTATATTTAATTCTTTTATAATTTACAAAGATTAAAATATAAATATATTATAAGTAATCTAATCTTATCTAAATTAATCTTATCTAAATTAATCTTATCTAATCTAAATTAATCTAATCTAAATTAATCTAATCTAAATTAATCTAATCTAATCTTATAAATCATCTAGAATAAAATGCATCCAGTATTAATATATCTAATATGCATAATAACATTTATGATAGCAGATGCACCATATCTGTTTTTAAACTATAATTTATATAAGAAAAAGACAAATTCAATTAGTGGTAAAGATTATACAAAACGCTACTATTCTGCAGTATTAGTATATCTAGCTCTAGCATTAGGTGTTACAGTACTTGTTTTACCACTTATGAATATTACTTCAAATATGTCAATACAAAATAGAATAAAAAATGCAGTTATATATGGTGGTGTATTTGGTCTAGCGTCTTATGCAACTTTTGACTTTACGATGCATTTTATGTTTGAAGGTTGGACTTTAGGAGTAAGTATTATGGATAGTATATGGGGTGCTATTTTGTGTTCAATAGTTGCATTTGTTATTAGTTATTTATAATATATAGTACAAGGCTCTAAAAAATAAAATATAAAATCTAAAAATTGAATATAAAAACATATTTTATGTTATCAATAAAAAAAATGAACAATAATGTTTGTCAAGTAAGTGGATGTCGCTATAATAAATATCATACTACAGCAAGGCATTGTTGTGGTACTTGCAAATTAAATGGTCACGGACAAATTGAATGTGGTAATGAAAAATTAATTAAAGAATTAGAAAAATACAAAGATGATTATATGTATTATGATTATCAATGTGAAATAAATAATTGTATAGATAATCATACACATACTACTAATGGTCATACTTGTTTATACTGTGATAAGCCTTTGTATGACAATCATTTAAAATATTGTCCAAATAATACAGATACTAGTGAAGGTAATAGTATTTGTGATAATATAGATGATTTTAATTCTAGTTTATTAGAATATGTCGAAGATGTAAAACTAAATCCTAATGAATATAAAACATCCAGTGGTGGTATGGGTTGTACTTGGTTAATTAGAAATAATATAAATACTGGTAAAAATGAATATTTATTTATGCATAGTGATAATTGGGGCCAATATGGAGAAGAAAGTTCTCATTTACCAAGATACAAAGCTTTTATATATGGATATACTTTAGTAGATTAGAATTAAATTTATAATTTATATATTCATATTTCGTATTTCGTATTTCGTATTTCATTTTTTTTTATTTTCATTTTTTATATTAAATAATAATAAAATTTTATTATTTATTAACTAAATATATTATTTTATATTATTATTTAGAATTATCTAGAATTATCTAGAATTATCTAGAATTATCTAGAATTATCTAGAATTATAAATAATAATAAATAAATATGGGAAATGATAATAGCAAAACTACATTAGAAAATCAACAATTGATAATGCAAATGCAACAGCAATTATTACAGCAACAGCAACAGCAACAGCAACAACAGCAACAGCAACAGCAACAACAACAGCGTAACAATAATACTAATAGATATAACCAAGAACCCATGATATCACCAGCAGAATTGCAAAGAGGAATAAACCCATATAAAAAACAACAACAACACCAAGAACAATCACAAAACTCACAATCTAGAGAATCCTCATCAGCAATTAAACTTCTGGAAATACTTGGAAATAAAGAACTTATGGTAGAAATTGATAAAAATCCATCTACCAAACGCAAACTTTTAGAAAAACTTCTAAATAATCATAGACATATGATGACAAGTAATCAAGTAACACGAATTACACAAATGCTAAATAACCTACCACCAGAAAGCAGCAGCAGCTTTTTAGGTAATCCCTCACGCAAAAGTAGCCCAATGGAAAATGCTACCATTAAAGGAGGGAGCTCGAGAGAACCATTGGTTCCTTCGTTAGGGTTTAACCAAGGCACTACACCTCAAGATAATAAAAATCGCCAATTACAAACAATGCAACAACTCAATACAATTGATGCTCTTACTAAACATTATAAAACAGAAGCCGAACAAGAAGAAGCCTATTTTAAAATAGAAGAAGCTAGAAGGAGAAAAGAATTTGCAGAAAAACAGAGACAAAGACGTTTAGAATACCAATCCAGTCTTACTGAATTAGAAAAATCCGATATTGATGCATTAAGATTATTTCAGCTTCAAAATAACTATACTATAGATGATTTGAAATCTGCATACAAGAAATTGGCAATGAAAACCCATCCTGATAAACAAGGTGGTAGTTCAGAACAATTTCAACTAGTTACAAAATGCTATATGTCATTATTAGAAAAATATAAGAATAGGGAAAGTGATAAACCCTTTAATGATTTAAGAGATGGTAGTAAATCTTATATTGAAGATCAAAAGAAATCTAGAATGAAAAATAAAGATATGATATCATCATCATCCGATTCTTCAGATAAAATAGATAAAAATAAGTTTGATAATAAATTATTTAATAAAATATATGAGCAAAATAAACTATGGGAATCTGGGGATGATGGATATGGTGATTGGTTTACTAGTAATCAAACAGATACTCCTCCAGAAGAAGTATTTGGTAATAAATTTAATATAAATGTTTTTAATTCAACATTTGAAGATTATAAGGAAAAACTTACTAGTCAATCTGGAGCAATACAAGAATATAAAGACCCTCAAGAATTAATATCGGGTTCAACAAGTTTTACTGATATAGATATATATGCACGTAAAATAAATGATTTTAGTAAGCCGCTTCCTGTAGCAAAAGGTGGTAAAAATGATTTAGCATATACTGATTTGAAAACTGCTTATACAAATAAAGGGGCTTTTATAGATCCAAACTCTGTAGAATATAAAGAATATAAAAATGTAGATGAATTAAAGCGCGATAGAAGTAATATAAGATATGTTATGACACCAGAACAAATGCGAGATTATGAATTGAAAAAACGACGTGAAATAGAAGAAGAAGAAAAAAGACAAGATTTAATTAGACAGCGTGATAATGTTGTTTCTAGTACTTATGGTAAAATACACGAAAAAATGTTGGGTTATAAAGGTAATGCGGGATATTAGTTATGATTTTTTTGTAAATATAATTAATCCTTCTCTAACATCAGTATGACTATTATTTTTTTTATCTATTCTTTTTCTTATATAAAATGGTAATTTAGAATCACTCAAATCAGAATCATTCATATTAATTGAAACATGCCATTTTGCATGACCTACAAGACATTGAATGACTTCAGTATTTTCTTTATGTGGGCGTCCTGAAATAATTACTTTACCGTTAGTTTTGAGAACTCTATAAGAATTTTCTAAAATATCAAATAATGTGGTTTTATCAAGATCATCTAATTTATTTATAACAATTTCTTTGTCACTTAAAAAAAATAAAGGACAATTAATACCCCATACATATAATTTTGATGAATCTTCAATTATACTCCAAACATCACCTTGTTTTATACATATAGGATCATGATCAACATATTTTACATTGTCTCCTAAATCTTTTATCCATTTTTTATCTTTATAATAAGATAATTTTCTATGTGTTTTATAATAATTATTATTAATTTGTTGTTTTCTGCAATGACATACAATAACTAAATCAGAATCATTAATATGAGAATCATTTAATGCATTATTTTTACTACTACCTGAACCACCTTTTAATTTTTGTAAATTTTTTTTAGTTTTCTTATTAATCTTATTATTAATCTTATTATTAATCTTATTATTAATATTTTTAATATTAATATTTTTAGTATTTTTTCTTGTTTTCATTTTTAAATATTTATAAATTTAAAATAATTATTTATCTAAATACTTAATATTAAAGAATATAAAAAAATTAATATTATTAATATTAAAAATATTTAAAAATATTTAAAAATATTTAAAAATATTTAAAAATATTTAAAAATATTTAAAAATATTTAAAAATATTTAAAAATATTTAAAAAATAATATATATTAAAACTAAAACAAACAATATGGTTCTGTTACAAGTGGAGGACATATTTGTTGTCCAGATATTTGAGGATACTTGCTAGATACAGTTGTTTGTGGATATTGATTAGTCTGTTGTGGATTCATTTTATTATATTTATTTCTAGCTTTTACATTTGTTATTATCATTATAATAAAGCTTATTAATATAAAAAATAAGAATAATAATATTACCATAAAATTAAAGTCATCATAATTATCTAGAATCATTTTTATTTAGTTATAATAATTATATATTTTAATTTATTATATATTTATTATATATTTTATATATTTATTATATATTTTATATATTTATTATATATTTATTATATATTTATTATATATTTTTATTATATATTTGCAAATCAAATATTTTACTATAAATTATAAATGTATTAGTTTTTTACTCTATTTTTTCTATAATAGTCGGATTAATTTTTTGTATTAAATATTCTGGAATTTTTACAATAATTATTTTTTCTATATTTGTTAAATTATAAATATATACTTTGCCCATTATAATATAACTTAATATTTTCTCAGCACATATAATAGAATCATTCATATGTATTTTAGTTATTTTAGATATATTTTCAATCTTATTTGTAATTATCAATGCATCTATATATAATGCAATTATGTATTTATATAAATGTTTATGTTCATTTGATAAATAAAATAAAGCATTACCTAAATATTTATCAGGTATAAAATATACAATACCATTAATTTCAATATCATTATTTGCTTTTATTTTCTTAAAATTGTGTGTTTTGTTTTCATTATTTTCATTATTTTCATTATTTTCATTATTTTCATTATTTTCATTATTTTCATTATTTTCATCAATATTATTAATATCATCCATTTTTTATTAATTTGAATTTTGATTTTAAAAATTATTATTTCTAATAAAGTATATTTAATTATAAAAAATTATTTTTATATTTAATTTTTATATTTAATTATTATATTTTTTATTTAAAAATATAAAAAAATATGAAAAAATATGAAAAAAAATATAAAAAAAAACTATGTTTATAATAAATATACAATACCTAATATAATTGATAATATAATTCATAATATAAATTAAAAATGTCACTTTCAATAATTGATATATTTAAAATATTTGTTAATACATTTACAAGATTAGAACCAATTGCACTATATGCTGGATCTGCTATGGCAGGTTCAGTATTTCAAGATTTTCGTGCTGTATTATTGTTCTGCGGATTCTTAGTAAATGAATTATTAGGTTTAGGATATAAAATGGTTTTAAATGGTGTATCAAATCCTCAATGTGCATTATTATATTCAGAAAGTGGGACACCTTTTGTTCTACCAAGTCCAATAACACAAACTGTAGGTTTTTTTGCAGGTTTCTTTTATATGGATATGTATTTTAACAGTGCTTATAATACTTCTACATTTTTTGCTCTTACATTTATGATGCTTATTACAATATATTCAAGAATTAATGTAGGATGTAAAACTTTACTAGATGCTATTTATTGTACTCTGATAGGCTTGTTATTTGGTGTAGTATATTATAATTTAATTCAAAAATATTATAAAGCTGACTATTTAAAAGATGAAATAATAGAATCTAATTCAGAAATTAATAGTTTTTTTTCTGTAAGTTAGAGTAATTTTCTAAATATATCTAATCATTATATTTTTTCATTATTTTTTTATTTTAATAGTAATCTAAATATCTAATAAAATAATAACTATACTCTAGAAATAAAATAATAATTATACTCTAGATATAAGTAATTATAATAAAAATATTATATAATCAATAAATATATATAAAATTATAAATGAATTGGATTATTGTAATATTATTTATAATATCAATTGTTTTGTTTTTATTAACTAAGTATTATCTTTTAAAAAAGAAAATATCTGTAGAAGAAATAGAAGAATTTGAAAATGAAATACAACTTACAATATCTGAAAAACTTTTAAAATATCATGATATTAAAGTTAATTATTTGGATGCAGAAGAAGCTAGTAATCTTGTAGTAAAAGATGGAGATTATTTAAAAGGTATGAATCAGGCAAATTTAAGTGCAAGAAACTGCAATAGTATAGATGAAATATATTTAAAATATAAGAATGCATTTGATGATATTACAGATAATGAGAAAGACAGTGTTGATAAATTTATATTAGAATTAATGACAAAGCTTAAAGAATGTGATAATTCATATTATAATTATGTAAAAAAATGGATAAATACAATTAGTATTGCAAAAGCAAAACAATGGTTAGAATCTGGTATGCCACATACATTAGAAACTACTATTATAATGGATGCAAATTGGTTTATAAAACCAAGAAAAACTACATTTATTCATGAAATTACCCATGTTCATCAAAGACAATCACCTTTAGATTTTGAAGATCTTTATCCATTATTAGGATACTATTACAATCCTGTAGATATTAAAGGCCTAGAATCAATCTATCCTCTTAATAGAAATAATCCTGATGGTATGGATAAATATTGGTTATGGCATAATAATAGTAGTTCTGATACCAAAACTACATCAAAAATATATTGGTGGATTGGTGCTATATTTAAAACAGCAATACCTACAAGTTTAACTGATGTACATATGATTGCTCTAAAGCTAGATAAAGATGAAGATATATTTTATTATCTTAAACAAAATCCTACAGAATTAAGTAAATTTAAAGAATTTAATATATTTTTTGGAGATAATAAAAATAATTACCATCCTAATGAAATGACTGCAAAGTTTTCAGAATGGTATTTATTACAAATATTGAATTCAATAAAAACTAATGATATTAATAATATTACACATACATATAATAATTATGAAGGGTATAAAATATATAAAAAATATTTTGAAAATATGTTAAATGTATATTATTCTAAATAGAATTATTATGCAAGTTTTGCCATTTTCATATGTTGATGTTGAGTAGGTTTTTTATCAAGCATACTAAATATATCAATAACTTGATTTGAACTACCTTTTACTTTAAAATTTATTTTAGTTATAGGTAAAAGATTATATGGTTTAAGATATGTATCAAATAAAATATTATATGCTTTATTTAAAATTATTTCATTATATAGATTATTATGATTAACTGCGATATTAGCATTAATTTTATTTTTAATATCATTTAAGTCTATATTAATTGGTAATTTATATATTTTAATAGTAAAATCAGCATTTGTCCCTACAGGAATAACTGGTTGAATATAATTAAAAATTGGTTTAATATTGTAGTTATTATATCCCATTAACCAATATAATAGTTTTATTTTTTCAAAATTTTTAAGTACTTCTTTATACATTACTATTAAAAATTTATAAGGACTTTCAATAAACAAATATGGTTCTTTTCTAATTATATCACTATATATTGTTGTATTATCAGGTACTTGTGATATATCTATTGCATCACCTGCACCACGATTGAATACAATTTGAAGTTTCTGGCTATTTTTATTATTTTTTTTCTTTATTGATAAATATAAATTTGGATTTAATAATTGTGCAGTTCTTTCTCCTGGTACACTATAATTTTTGCGTTTAGTACTAATTAAACCTCCGAAAAAATCAGCACCACCTTTTATTTTTTTATGTGTTTTAGTTTTATGTGTTTTAGTTTTATGTGTTTTAGTTTTATGTGTTTTAGTTTTATGTGTTTTAGTTTTTTTATTATTCATAATGATATGATTATTATATAATTATATTTTATAAAATTATACATTCATTATAATATAGTTTGATTTTATTTATTCAATAATTCAATATTTTAATAATAATAATAATAATTATTTATTAAATTTATTTATTATATTTATATTTTGCATAATGATTCTGTTAATTCATTATCTTCTAAAAATATTGCAATTTTTTTAATTTTATTTAGAAATATAAAATCTTCATCATTATCATTATGATTATCAATTTTACATACACTAGCATATAATTCATTATTTTTAGATAAAGATAAATTCAAACCTAAATTATATGAAAATACATTACAATTTACTGTAGTAATTAAATGTGATGGTATTTTAGACATATTAAATAAATTCATTTTTTTATATAATTGTTCTTTTATAAGACCTTTAATAGCAATTTTTTCATATTCTGAAAACATATTATATATTTGACTAATTTTATTTATTTCAATATAAGGTTGAGTTGTAAATATAATTCCTGCATAACTAACTGATTCTTCTGTTATATTTAAAACATCTAAAACTGTATTTAATTCTAATGGATTAAAATCATTTATGTTATTTATATTATTTATGTTAATTTTATTTCTCATTAATGATGTATAATAACAACATACTCGAGGTATTAATTGATTTATTATATTTAATTCTTTTATTTTTTTCTTATTTTCCCAATTTATATTATTTATTGTAGTTGGTGATTTACTACTACTACTAGTTGATGAAGATGATGATGAAGATGAGTATTCTAAGTTTCCAGAATAATTATGTAGTATTTTTGCAAAAAAATATATTGCTAATGTTCCATAAGATGGCGCATTTTGAATAAAAAGTATATCATCTATTTTTTGATTACGTTCATTAATACCATTAACGCCATTATATAAAAATTGTAGTATTTCATTATCTTTTTTGCGAATATTTTGATAAATATATGAATTTATTTTAGTTTCAAAATTCCCATTTATATGTGATAAATCACTAGTACATATTAGAATAGTATCGCGATTTTTTAATAAATCTATTATTGTATGTAAAATATGTCTTATATTGTTTCTAGTATTTTCCTCTAATAAATTGATATTATTACTAATAAGAAATGGCAATAATAGTACATTATTACATTTATTATGATTATTATGATTATTATGATTATGATTATATTTTGATATAATATATTCAATAAATGGCAATTGATTAAAAAATGAATGTTCAAAATTAAATCTATTATTGTCAATTTGTAAATATGGTTTTAAATATTCAATTATATTAGTATCTATTTTTAATAATGATTTATTAGTATTACTAATGCTATTGCTATTACTATTACTAATATAACTCGCAATATCAGTATAAGTTGTACTAACAAAACTATTAGATGATTCATGGTTTGTGCATAATATAATAATACGTTTAATAGGATTCGTTCTATCTAGCAATTGACTATATGCTGAAGCTGAACAAAGACCTGAATATTTAATACCTGAATGAGGTACGAATATACCTTTTATTGTATCTGGATGCACATTTGATTTTAAATATTGTGTCGATAATGAAAAAAGATTTTTAATATATGTATCTAGACTAACTTTATTTTCTGTTTCAAACCACGAAGATTCGTAAGGAGGTTTATATTGAGTATTATGCACCAATTTATTTTTATTTTGTATAATTGGTTTTATTGGATTTAAAATTTGCAAATTTAATTCAGAATTTAATTGATTTAATTGATTTAATTGATTTAATAATGTATTTATTGGTATTTGTTTTTTTTTTTTCTTTTCCATTTTTGTATTTTTTCTTTTTTATATTTACATTACCTACTAAACTAAATTAATGTTTTAATTTTCTAATTGAAAAACTATAAATTATAAAAATACTAAAATTTGTAAAATGCAAAAAACGGTAAAAAAAGTAAAATATACAAAAATTGAAATTATAATAAATGAATAAATAATTACAAAGACGAAAAAACTGCGAAGATGACTAACCCTGCACGAATTCAACGAGTTTATTGCTGCTGTTCGACGAAACCCTTGAAAATTAACGATGAATGCGATATGTGTTTTGAACTATGCGAATGTGAATGCAATCATAATTGCAATTGCCTTGCAAAATGGTGGTTTTGCAATCCTTGTTTTTGTTACTCTCTCTACAAAATAATAATTTGTCCTTTTATGCCTCCATTATGTATTACTTACTTGCTTACTGGAACTGCAGTTCAAGTTGCGGTTATGCCTATATGCTGCATGTTTGCAGGAACTAGATGGGATGAACGTTATCCCAAATGTTGTTCCCCAGTAGACAAGTTCCAAGAGTGCGGTGATGTCTGTTTCCGTGATCCAATTTGCAAAATGTTCAATGAGATAACTTGTGGATTAACTTATATACAAAATGGCAGCTCTGGGGCTAAAAATTTTGAGACAACATCATATCCGTTCTTCAAAAAAACGTTCTGCACGGAAGCGAAAGCTTCAGTCCCTCCAGGTACTGTTCAAACTCAGCCGAAAAAAACTTTGGGTCCTTCTTCGGTTCTTCAAGTTCCAAATGTCCTGCCTTCACAAGCAGAACAGGTTGATGTTCCGACTATTTCAGAAATTAAAGTGAATCCCCGAGTGCGTGAAGAATTCAGCGATGCGTGAAGAATTCAGCGATGCTTCATTTGTGAAACATTAGAATCATATTACATTATATTTATATGTATTTTTTTATATAATAATAATATAAAATATACTAAAATGAAAAAAACGGTAAAAAAAGTAAAATATACAAAAATTGAAATTATAATAAATGAATAAATAATTACAATCACGAGAAGAAGATTAATAACGCAAAATGTGTCTTGGATCTTTAGATATGTATCGTGATGTCCAATGGGAAGCAAGTGAGTTTAAAGATGAAATAAATTGTTTTAAACTTCTCCTTTGCAGTTGGTGGTCTTGTTGCAGACCTTTAGTAAGCATCGCGGATATAACAGGATGTCTTTGTGTGACGAGTTTATGCATAGGATCTATCCCACCAGTTTGTTTCTGTGAATATTGTATTATTTTATGGAGTGACTACGGGGAAAATAATAGTTTGTGCAGGGACAGCCCATATACTGAGGTGTGTGAAATTCAGAAATTGTTGTTGGCTGAAGCGTTTTGCTTAATCGATCATACGGTTTGTAGCACACAATACTTTTACTTTAACAAATTGTGTTGTTGCTGTTGGAAAAAACTTCCTAAAGATAATTCTTCAATTGCTACGCAGCCTCAGCCTCAGCCGCAAAACGCATCGGTTCCTTCTTCAATTGCTACTCAGCCTCAGCCTCAGCAGCAAAACGCATCGGTTCCTCAAGTTCGATATGTCTCGCATTCAGATGAAGACCCGGACGTTGTTTCGACGACTATGTCAGAAATTGTCATGGTTTCCGGAATGCGCGAAGAATTCAGCGATGCTTCAATTGTTTAAACATTTGTGAAACATTAGAATCATAATACATTATATTTATATGTATTTTTTTTATATCATAATGATATAATAATGATATAATAAAAATATAATAATATAATAATATACTAAAATGCAAAAAACAAAAAAAAAAACAAACACAAAAATAAAAACAAAATCAATAAATATAACAAAAATCGTATCTAATACTAAATTATCCATTGGATGTCACGCAAGTATTGCAAATGGTATTCTAGAAAGTATTAAATATGTTGAATCAATAGGTGGAAATGCTCTACAAATATTTATGGGTAGTAAATTACAATCATCACTTAAATATAAACATAAATTTAAAGACCAAAATGAAATTAATACTATTAGAGAATATATTTCTAGAAACAAAATAGCTTTTATAATTCATTCTATATATACTATTAATCTATGTAAATTACCTTATACTAGTAGTCGCATTAAGTATGCCCACGACAATATTTTATATGATTTAAAATATGGTCAAATGCTGGGAGCAAAATGTGTAGTTTTACATATTGGATCTAAAAATAAAGAATTAACAATTGACGAAGCATTAAATAATCTTATTGGTAATATTAATCACATTATATCAAAAATACCAAAAGGAATAATGTTATCTCTAGAAACTGCAGCAGGTAGCGGGAATCAGCTTGGATGGAACTTAGAAGAATTAGCCCAAATTTGGAATATGATTATAAAGAAAAACAATGGAACAAGAAAATATGAATCTCTTGGTATATGTATAGATACTGCGCATATATTTGTTAGTGGATATGATATTTCATCCGAAAAAGGTATTAGTGATTATTTAGATAAATTTGATTCTCTAATAGGTATTAAACATATAAGTAATTTTCATATAAATGATAGTAAATATAAATTGGGTTCAAAAGTAGATGAACACAGAGGTATAGGTTTAGGATATATATATAATACAAAAGAAGGTAAAAAAGCGTTAAAGTATATTAAACAATTCTGTATTAAAAATAAAATACCTATGATTCTAGAAACACATAGTGCAGGAAGTTCAAATAGTGAAGGTAGTCATAAAGGCTCAAATGGTTATGAATATGAAATCGATTTAATTAAAAAATTGTAATTAGTTATCTTCTTCATCCTCTTCATCTTCCTCATCACTATCAATACTATATATTGGAAATTCATTTAATGTATTTTGTAAATCCTGATTATTTATAAATGGATTATATGTCTTACATAAATTTTTTATAACTTCTAATTGTTCCATACTAATAAGTTCTGGCATATCAGAATAATCTGTTTCAGATTCAACTTCAGATTCAGCTGCATATTCAGCTACATATTCAGCTGCATATTCATATTCAGAATCATATTCAGAATCATATTCAGAATCACTAACTAATTCAGGCATATCAGAAAATAAACTATCTTCAGTAGTATTTACATTATTTGGATTGTTATTATTTTCAGAATTCATTTTATATTTTTTATTTATGATGATTCTAGATATATAAAATAAGTTAGTCTTTATATTCTATATATAGATAAATAATAAATAATAAAAAAAATATTAAATATATATAAATATGTTAATTTTCTAGCTATTGAACTATAGGTTGGGTAAAATGCACAATACCATTGATTTCTGTACAATCTAAGAGATTTGCTTCTGCTGCATATAAGTCAGATTGCGGTCAGTGTCATAGACCTGTTCATACACGGCATTGCCTTCCGCGTCAAACACGTCATTGCCTTCCGCGTCAAACACGTTATCGCGGTCTTCCGGGTCATTCAAGTCATTGCCTTCCGCGTCAAACACGTTATCGCGGTCTTCCGGGTCATTCAAGTCATTGCCTTCCTCGTCATATACACCATAAGAAGAAGAATTAACTTTTTTGTAAAAAGGCGATGCCAAAACAATTCTCGGCAATATAATTTCAGCAGGTTTAGATGCAGGTTCGGGTTCGGGGCATTTCGTCTTACGAATTACTACTGTTTCTCCATTTGGCAAAATGATCTCAAATTGCTCACCTACAGATAATTGACCTGTAACTTGATTAGGAATAGAGACACTACTATGTATTCCTGTTGTTACAACAATACAATTGCTTGAGATGCTACCGTTAGACATTCTGTAGATATTGTATGCTTGAGTTTTTATTTATTTATGTATTTATTTATTTATAAATCAATTTTCTACAAATATAATATTTTTTTCCTTTTTTATATAATATATTTGATAATATAAAAATATAATCATTAATTTATTTTAAGTATCTAGAATCATAATTAAATAAATAAAATGATAAAAAGAACAAGAGAACAAAAGCAAAATGAAGTTAAAATAATAATAAAAAAATTAACAGAATTGCATCTAAATACTTCTTATGATGGAATTAAAAACTTATTCCAGAATATGAAAGAATATCTAATAACAGAAAATCCCATAATTATTGATATACCTTGTCCTGAATTGAATATATGTATAAAAGGTGTTCTAGAAACAGATTTAAGTAAAAAAGTTTGGGTTAAATTAGAATGTTTAGTAAAACCAGAAGAAGAATAAATATCTATCTAATTATTAAAGATTAAAATTAAATACATTAAATACATTAAATACATTAAATACATTAAATACATTAAATACATTAAATACATTAAATACATTAAATACATTAAATACATTAAATACATTAAATATAAAAAATGGTAAAAACTAAAAAACAAATATGCAAAAATTCAAATAAATCTAAAAAATATAAACCATTAAACTTATCTGTAAGCAAATTTAGAAATCAAGATAAAGATTATGAAGAACTCGAAAATAATTTTATTAATTTTCTAAAGAATAATCCATCAAAGGAACAAATGAATAAATTATATGATACGACTATTTACTTCGCAGCATCTGATAGTATTGGAGAAGGATGGAATTATGTAGATAATTTTACACGTCAAGAATTTGACATTGCATGTAAAATACTTAAATATAATTTAAGATCATTAACCTATAAAGAACTAAAGAGACAAACATATATAATAAAACAAAAAATAGAAACTGATAATAAAATAAATAAAAATGATAAAGATTATGAAAAAATCATGAATCAAAATATTAAAAAATTAGAAAAAGAAGATAAATATCCAAATTATAGAAATATAGAAAACAAATTTATAATTGATAATAATATTTTATCAAAAAAAGAATACGATACTTATAAAATTAATAAAGGGTGGCATAATGATGAATATATTCATATATCTTATGATTTATTAAATCATTTAACAGTATTATAAATTAGGGATTATTCATAATTATTCTATCACTCATCAATTTACTAATAAATTCATATCTCTCTAAATTACTACATCCACCAAGTCCATTAATAACACTAATAAAATCAATATCCTTATCAGAACTCAATAATTGATCATAATTTGGCACTAGGTAAGAACCAATCCTTTCTGGATATTTATTTTTAGGCTTTTCATTTTTTCTTTCCATTGACTTAGTTTCGGATTTATGTTTTTCTATAAAATTAGCACTTGTTTTACCTTTTGCAGAATCATAATGAAATATTTTATAAGTAATAGGTTGATTTATAAGTTTATAACCGCTTTTAATTAGTCTATCTGCAATTGCATTATCACAACCTAGAAAGCCAAGTTCAAAGTCGCAATTGAGGTGACTAGGTACAATAATTGGATTTTTAAATAACCACGCATCCTGTGTATGACAATGCATCAATTTTGCAAAATTATCATCCATTTTTGCAGTAATATCACCATGATATGGAATATTTAATTCGTGTCTAGATTGGGCATATATAAATCCATCATTTAATTTCCCTTTTATTAAATCCCATCTGGATTCTGTATCTAGAAAGATATCTAAATTTATAATGCACCAATAATTACCAAAATCCATAGTAGTAAAGTTATTAGAATAGTCAAAAGCCATCTCATAAGTCATCCATTTATTATCCGGATTATCAACTTTTATATATTTAGTATCATAAAATTTATTACTAGATATATTTTTATTATTAGAATTAGAATTTGATTCAGTACTATCAGAACTATCAGAACTAGGAGTAGAATTACCAGAAATATAAGTATCAGCTATAATATTACCAAAGTCATGAATACTATTAATATAGGGATTTTCCAAATTCTTTATAATGCAATACTCTAATTCCTTTAATCGTTCTGGATTAGTTTCTTTATAAGATTGAATAATTAAATTAATAAATGGTTTAGGTTCAAGTAAATTTTTCCTAATATTTTTAAAGTAATCATCATATTTATAAGCCTGATCTTCTTCTGTAAATTTTGCAACTTGTTTCAAACCAAAATCCACACGAGTAGAAACAGTTTTACCTTCATTTTTATGTATAAATTGTATTTTTTCAAATAAACTTTTCGCATTACTAACACTATCATTACTATCACAATTATTAATAAAATTTATACCTCCACCTCCTATTTCTTCAAATATAGGTATTTTTAATGCAATAACAGGTGTAGATTGTGCAAATGCCTCAAAAATAGGCAGTCCAAATCCTTCATATTTGCTAGGGCAAACAAAACATAATGCATTTTTATATAATGAATTTAGTATATTATCGGTAACATATGATAAACACATAATATTCCCTTCAATAGTTATTCGATTTGGTGCATTAGTTTTACATAACATTATTATAGGTAAATGATTTTCCAACATTTTAGATAATTCTTTACCGTATCTAGTATCTAGAGACTTAATTAAATTTATATTTTTATATTCTTCATTATTTGATGCCATTGCAAATATATAAGATAATGGTTTGATA
>Ga0214919_10005778_pt1 | contig 17316 bp, 14 predicted proteins | sample LL1503_MetaG_FD_177994 | JGI IMG/M metagenome (GOLD analysis project Ga0214919, IMG submission 177994) | Freshwater microbial communities from Lake Lanier, Atlanta, Georgia, United States - LL-1503 | ecosystem: Environmental > Aquatic > Freshwater > Lake | place: USA: Georgia | collected...
TATTACAAATGATTTAAATACTGTCTATAAACAATTAATAACATCAGGATCAAATTCAACGCAAGCATTTCAAGTAATTGAAAATGCTGTAAATATAACAAGTTCAACAGGACAAGGACCAATTATTAATTACTGCGAAACTAATGCTACAAGCAATCCTCCAATAAAAACACAATTATGCGATGCTATATATAATACTTTTCCAAATGATCCAAATGTTGCATCTTCAATATTTAGAATTAATGATTATGAAAATTGTGTATCTAATAATAAATTTATGACTGACCCAACAGGGACTGCTTCGGAACCTAGTTGTAGTGATAAAGCTACCAACCCATCGACATTTGCGCATTATTTACCTTTAGCAGTGGACTATTGCGCAACTGCTAATAATATAGTAAAACCAGAATGTCAAAATTATTATAGCAAAGTAGGTGCTAATATTACAAATTTAGCAGCTGTAGCAACTCCGCCAGCATCATCATTTGTTGGTGGTAAAGAATCATTTTATAATAATGATGATGACATATGTGGTAATGATTCATTTATGATTTTCTTTATGGTATTTATATTTATGATTATTATCTCTATGTTAATGACAACCTGTTATAACAAAAAAGAATATAATGTACATGATTCAACATCACCTAGTATAATTATAGCAAAGACTGTATAGAATAAATTTTTAGATAAAATTTTAAATAACAAATTATATATTTTAATATTTTTTTTTATTTTTTTATATATAATTAAAAAAATTAAAAAAATATTAAGATTAATATAAAATATTAATATGTCTGGGGTAATTAATAGTGATTGTGTTAATCCTCAAACAGTATTATCTGATACAAAATGTCAAAATGTATTTACCGATACTTATAATGATTATGTAAAAAAAATGGGAAATTATTGTTCTCAAGGTGATAATTCTATTACAGATCCTACATGTGCAAATTTTGTTGCTAAGAATGCATTTATTAGTAATATGCCAGTTAAACAATCTTTAGTAAAGGCTGGGCAAAAAATATGTTCAGAAAATACTGGAAATAAATATAGCAATAACAAAACATGTATTCGCACTTATAATACTAAACCTCCTATTCACCACACAGAATTATATATTATATTATTTTTAGTATTTGTATTTTGTATAATTCTAGGAGTTGTAGGTTATAAAAGATTTAAAAAAAATATAAAACATGTAAATCCAATTCGCAGAAATTTATATCAAAATAATTTAATGTATAACAATCAAAATATTAGATCTTAAGATTTTCAAATGTTAAAACATTAATTGAATTTTCATAATATGAATCATGAATCGATGTTAAATGTCCATTTTTTTTAATTAAATTTAATATAATTGATTCACTTTTATTATTTGGCATATGCCTGTAATTTAAAATTTCATTAGTAGATGAAACAACTTTTTTTTTCCAAACCATATTTTTATTATTTTTTCCATTATTTTTATAGTAATTCCTAGAACTATTCTTATTAAAATTAGTATTTATTTCAACTGTATTATTAGTATTCATTATTAATTATAGTATTATATATTATATATTAATAAATATTCAATTTTTTTTTATTAAAAAAATAAATACTATTATCATTAATACATACATATTAACAATAGTTTTTTCTGATATGTGGTCTCGGTGTTTGATTTGGTATTGATATTGGTGTTTGATTTGGTATTGATGCTTGAGTGATACTTATTTGATTATTTTGATTATTAATATTTTGATTAGAATTGCATTGGAATTGTTGATTTATTAATAATTCATTTTGAATTGATGAATATGATGGTGAAATTATTTGTTCACCATAAACAGATGTTAATCTAAATTTAAATGGAGGGGTTATTAAACTATTATAGTTAAAGTATAACCCAACCATAGTTGAATCATCTCTAGTCATTGATATCCAATTATTATTGAATGATATTTCTATATTTTTAATACCACATTTAAAATTATTAGGATTAATAGATAACCAATAATAATTTATTTCATTTATTCTTAATTTAATATTACCATCTACAAATGGTTGAGGGCAATCAATAAATTCCCAAGATATAGGAACTCTTGATGGTGAACTTTTAATTATTGCTTGATATGTTTCTGTAAACATGTCTAAATCTCCTGATTTACATTCTGGACATTTATCTGTTATTATTGCAGTTATTGAATTTTGATTTTGATATTTAATATTAACACATCTTCCACAGTTTAATGAATTAATCCATTGCGGGGCATTTATAGCAACTTCCATATTTCCATTATAGTTAAAACTATTGGAGTTAAATCCACAGGCTCCTCCAGTATTTGATCCACCAAATGCAGTAGCATCTCCTGTAAAAGTTTGTTGATAAGAAAAATTAATATTGTTAAATGTTAAAAAGAGAAGAAGTATATTTTTTTTTAAGATAGAATATGGTAGCATGTTTGTTAAATTGTAATTATTTGATGTTGGTTTGTTTAAGTTTTTGATTAATTTCTTGATAATTATATTAATCTAAATATATATTTGTATAAAAAATATATTTAATTGCACCATTTAATTAATTTAAATTCAATTATTTATTCAAAAAAAATAATTAATTTATATGGAATTAATTTTCAATATTCTCAAATTTTTATTAATAATCATTGCAATTACATATTCAGTATTACTATTTCAAAGTTTTTATAAATCTATAGTGCAAAAGAAATTATATAAGAAGGCAAAGGAATACAGTATAGAAAAAAATAAACCTTTATTAGTTATTGGCGATCCTATGGAAAGTTCAACTAATTATTTATTTGGCTCTTATGGTTGTGGCGATATTTGCATTGATGCAAATGGTTGCAAATGCAATACTAATGCATTAATCATTAAAAATACATTAGAAGATGAATTACCTAAATTTAAAGATAATTCTGTAGTAATATTTGAATCAGAAACATTAGAATATGTAGATAATAAATATATTAATGATGTTATTGAAAATATGTATAGAATATCTAATAAAGATATTTTTTCTGTACATCAATTAAAGCCTAATAGCTTTTTAACAACTCTGAAACAAAATGGTTATAAGTTTTTTAATTATCTAATTAATAAACCTAGATATGAGTATCAACAACTTTTTAATTCATACCCACCTTACGGGGACTTTAAGTATACTAAAGTTTAATAAAGTTTAGTATACTAAAGTTTAATAAAGTTTAGTATACTTAAACTGACAAGATAAAATTATTTTTTTCATTCTTGTGACGCCATCTGTTTAATTAATTGTTTAATCTCATATACAATAATAGATTTTGATTTATTAATATTTACATAATTTAAAATTTTATATAGAGCCATGATATTTTCTACCATATCATTAGAAGAAACGGTATTATCAGTAGTAGGTATCGGTGGTGTAGTCGGTACTGGTACTACAGTAGGTTCTGGGGTTGGTGTTGGGACTACAGTAACTGGCGTTGGTGGTGTCATTCCTGGAACTAATGGTAATACATTAGTTTTAAATTGTCCCACTATATTCCCCATTGGTGAAAAATTAAATGAAATAATTGCAGTATTGGTATCTGGATTAAAACTATAACCAATACCATACCTAGTACTAGCCTTCCATACTAAAGTACTAAAATGTCCACTTTTTGAACTAAATGTGCTATTAACAAAATCATATAGCGATACTTCATCATACCATGCCTTTACGGATCTCTGTATTAAATCTAATGAATCAGAGCCATAATTTTGAAAATATGCTAAATTTTCTGAATACGTATTAGAACCACTATGTTGGAATAAATTATTTGATAATAAATAATCTGACCACTTTTGGGCATATACTGATATTGTAGGATCATATGTTAATGGTGGTGCTTGATGCATAGCTCTATAACGATTAACAAAATTTGTAATTGTTGTAATTTGATCTGTTGTCAAATTATCCGACTGGATTGCACTTGCTGCTTTGAGTAGGAATGTTTTAGACATTTTAAATAAGTTATATAATTATATTAATTATATAATTATCAAATATACTTTTTCAAAAATCAATTAATAATTTTAAAGTTAGTCACTATTGCCATTATTATTACCATTATTATTACCATTACCATTGCCAGATACAACACTCAATTGTTTAATTATTAAATGCGATGCAATATAATTACCAGTAATACTCAATGGATTAATATTCAATGCTACGGTATTAGATACTGGATTATTAATACTTATTGTAGAATTAGCTGTAGTTGTTGTAATTAAACAAATACCAATAATTTCACTAGTATTAATAGCACTGCCAATTTGAGTATTTGTTAATTCGGTACCATTTAGATTAACTACTAATAATCCTGGACCATTGATACTTACTTGGAAAAATATTTCATAAACACCAATAGCTGGTAATTTAAATTGTGTAGAACTTGTACTTATAATAATATTATTATTTGATCCGGTATGAGCAAATGGTACAGCACTACCTGCTGCAATTGGCTGCATATTATCCGTCGGCATAATTCCGTAAAAATCACTAAATGCTACTAAGGATGAACTATTTCCATTTTTTCCATCTTTTCCATTAGATCCAGAAGGTCCAGCTGGTCCGACAGTTCCATCTTTTCCGTCTTGTCCATTATTTCCATCTTTTCCGTCTTGTCCATTATTTCCATCTTTTCCGTCTTTTCCATTAGTTCCATCCTGTCCATTAGTTCCATTAGTTCCGGGTGTTCCAGTATCTCCCTTGTCTCCTTTTAATCCATTAATTCCGTCTTTTCCGTTATTTCCATTAGTTCCATTAATTCCGTCTTTTCCGTTATTTCCGTTAGTTCCGGGTGTTCCATCTTTTCCATCTTTTCCGTCAATTCCTGGATCTCCAGAGTCTCCCTTATTTCCTTTAGGTCCATCTAGTCCATCTATTCCATCTTTTCCGTTAGTTCCATTAGTTCCGTTAATTCCGTCTTCTCCGTCTTTTCCATCCTTTCCATCTTTTCCATTAGAACCATCTGTTCCATCTTTTCCATCCGATCCGTCAATTCCATTAGTTCCATCCAAACCATCTTTTCCGTTTGATCCATCACGCCCATTTGATCCGTTAATTCCATCTTTTCCGTCTTTTCCGTCCTTTCCATCAGTTCCGTCAATTCCATTCATTCCGTCATTTCCTTTAGGTCCATTCAAACCATTTTTTCCATTCAAACCATCTTTTCCGTCATGTCCATTAATTCCATCCTTTCCGTCCTTTCCAGAATCCCCCTTATATCCGGTGTCTCCTTTAAGTCCATCTTTTCCGTCTTTTCCATCTTTTCCGTCATCTCCAGTGTCTCCTTTAGGTCCGTCTTTTCCATCATGTCCATCTTTTCCATCTTCTCCAGTATCTCCCTTATCCCCCTTCTTTCCTTCTAATCCCTTGTCTCCCTTGTCTCCTTTATCTCCCTTGTCTCCATCTTTTCCATCCTTTCCCTTATCGCCTTTGTCGCCCTTGTCTCCCTTATCCCCGTCTTTTCCGTCTTCACCTTTATCACCCTTCTCACCCCTCTTTCCATCACATCCGTGGTCACCTTTGTCGCCCTTATCTCCCTTATCACCCTTATCACCCTTATCACCATCCTTTCCGTCACATCCCTTTTCTCCATTCTTTCCGTCCTTTCCATTCTCACCATGACATCCATCCTCTCCATCCTTACCAGGTCTACCGTGTGGTCCTTGTGGCCCAGGTGGTCCGGGCATTCCTTCACCATCAGAACAATCATCATTATCATAGCATCTACCAGGTGGACCAGGAGGACCAGGAGGGCCAGTACAACCAGTGTCTCCACGTTCACCGCGATCTCCTCGGTCACCCTTGTCTCCTTTACATCCATTCATACCAGGTGGTCCCATAGGTCCAGCGGGACCGGGTTCTCCAGCTTCTCCAGCTACTCCGGCCACACCAGCTACGCCAGCTACTCCAGCAACTCCGGGAATACCCGGCAAACCTTGAATTCCATTGCTTCCATTGATTCCGTTAGTGCCGTTAGTACCAGCACTTCCTTTACATCCCTGTTCTCCCTTATCTCCTCTCATTCCCTGTTCTCCACGTTCTCCTTTACAACCAGGTTCTCCACGTTCTCCCTTCTTTCCATGATCGCCCTTTTCACCCTTAGTTCCTTGTTCGCCCTTTTCTCCTTTGCATCCGGGCTCCCCTCTTTCTCCTCTTGGTCCGGTGTCTCCTTTCTTTCCATCACATCCGCGCTCACCTTTCATTCCGTCACATCCGCGCTCACCCTTAGGCCCGCATAAACCGCGATCTCCCTTACATCCGGGCTCTCCGCAGTCTCCCTTGTCTCCTTTAGGACCTTTCATCATAGCTGTTTTACTATTGCATTTGTTGCAACCCATCTTTGTTTAATTAAAAATATATATTTGGAATATATATTTATCAAATATTTTAAAATTTGGTTTAAATAAATAAAGTTGATATAAGATAATTAATATGTTAATTGTGTTTATATAATATATTTAATGTATATATCTCTAAGTCCCTTTAGAGGGACTTAGAAACATTTATTTTTTATAAAAGTTTTGCTCTGCCGATGCAGCGGAGCAAACATTTCTAAATGCCCTTAGAGGCATTTAGAAAATAATCACTTAAAATTTGATTTTATACACAATTATATTATAATCCTATGTGCATGTTGGGGTGTACATCGGATTTTTATTTTTTATACAATTATTTAAATTTTCCAAATGTATATACATGCATTTGGAAAATAATTACTAGTTTCGCATATTTATCAATCTAATATCTAATTTAAAGTTATAATATAATATTGATATAATAAAACATGAATTTGCAAATTGAGAAAATAAATAACATTATTGATATAAATGGACCACTTTTAACTATTAAAGAACTATTAAATAAATTAAATTATGAGTTTAATAGCTTATATATAGATAAATTTTGGGAAAAGATGACAATTGGATTTATATCAATAATGATATGATTGAATGGATTGGATACCAATCTACCGAAATTAAAAGATGTAAAAATTCATATATATATTTATTAAAGGAAAATTTTGAAAATATTACAGATTTTAAATTATTAAATTCTAAAGATTTTAAAGAATTTTCTAAGTCCCAAAATTGGGACTTAGAAAATGAAGAAACAAATTCTCATAATAAAACCAAACATTTAATTATTTCGCCAGATTGTTTCAAACAATCATTAATGCTATTAAAAACTAAAAAATCAAAAGAAATAAAAAAATATTATATAGAACTTGAAAAAATTTATAAATTTTATACACAGTACCAAAATAAATATAAAGATTTGGAAAATATTAAAATTTTAAATTTATTAAAGGAGAAAGATAATGAGTTAAAGGAGAAAGATGAAATATTACTTAAAGAGAGAGAAATTTATAAATTATTAAAAAAACATACTACAAGCTATTTACTATTACTAATATCCGAATATATATATGTAATAACTACACAAAGATATGCTCGTGATGATACATTTAAAATAGGCAGAGCTAAAAATCCTAGTAAAAGGATAATCCAATATAATACAGGAAAGGTACCGGGTGATAAATATTATTATTGCTATATGTATAAATGTGTAAATTCTATAAACCTAGAAGCATCATTATTTATCAAATTACAAAATTTTAAAGTTAAAAATAGCAATGAGATGTATAAAATTAAATTCCAATCTTTAAAAAATATATTAGATTATGTTTTAGGTCATGATAAAAAAGATATTGACTATATTAATAATTTTATTGCTAATGACTATGAAGCATCTTTAGATTTACCTACTATAATACCTGAAGACATATTCGCAAAGAATAGCACTACTAATGCTGATGAATATACAAAGAATAGCACTACTAATGCTGATGAATATACAAAGAATAGCACTACCAATGTTAAAAAAGATAATACCAAACCTAAAAAAATATATAAAAAATCAAATATAGTCGACCAAGATAAGATTAATAAAAAAAAATTAAAAAACGTATGTCATAAATGTAATAGAGGGTTTGTAAAACCAAGTGAATTAGAAAAACACATTAATCGAAAAAGCCATGTGATGTAATTCTACAATGTAAGGTATGTAATAGAATATTTAATACAATATTTAATTATGAAGAGCATATTAATCGTACAAACCCTTGTACTAATAACGATGCAAGTAAAAGAATAAATGAACAAATAAATAATCCATCTTTAAAAAATCAATGCTACAAATGTAAAAGAATATGTGATAAACCAAGTGAATTAGAAAAACATATGAATAGAAAAAATCCATGTGATGTAATATTAAAATGCAATACATGCAATAAGATATTTAATAATATATTTAATTTCAATGAGCATATACATAAAAAAATTTCATGCGTAAGTAAAGTTAATATTTAAAAAATCCTATTAGTACTTAAAATCACACATAGAAAATAATTAAAATTGAATAAATATAATTTAATATAAATATTAAACAGATATACTATTATAAATTTAAACAATGCCAATTAAATTAGATTATGAATATATAAAGAATTATATTAACCAGGAAAATACTTTAATATCGACTGAATATATTAATAATAAAAAATTGTTAAAGATAAAATGTAATTCATGTAATACAATTTATAATCAGCGCTTTGATAGTTATAAAAAAGGACATAGACATCGTGAATGTGAAAAAAGATTATTTAATAGAAAAAAAATATTAAAAATAAAGCAATGTATATTTTGTTCTAAAGACTTTCAACCATCTAGAACAATACAAAAATTATGCAATGTTAAATGTCAGAAGTCATATTTTAAATCTGGGGAGTTTAAAGATCGAATGTTAACTTCTTGTATTAAACATATTTAAAATTTTAATTAATTTTTTTTTTATTATAATTTATTTGTAATACTATAATTTATTAATAATAACATGTCTAAAGTAGGAAAAATTAAAGCATGTTTATTTACATATATGTATTCAATAATAGTATTAATCCTTTTATTAATATTAGTATATATATATAAAATGGATAAGCATATAATTTCTATAATTAATAATAAATGCAATTTATTTATCTCTCAAGAAACTAAAGGAATTAGCAAAGGCGAAACTAAAGGAATTAGCAAAGGCGAAACTAAAGGAATTAGCAAAGGCGAAACTAAAGGAATTAGCAAAGATGAAACTAAAGAAGTGGATGAAACCGGTGAAACTAAAGAAGTTGATGAAACTGGTGAAACTAAAGAAGTTAGTAATGATGAAAAAGTAAAATCGACTACTGGTTATTTAGATATTAAAGCAGTAATTGATGCATGCCCAGAAGGTTGGACTATGATAGATTCTGATTTAAATCAAAATTGTTCTGGGGATACATTACCATTATGCGCAAATATAGGTACTGCGGATAATGGATTAACTGAAATAGAAATAATTAGAGGAAAAAATTCACATTGTTCTAATCCAAAGGCAAAAAAACAAACTCAAGATTTAAAATCGGGTACTGGGCGTAAAACACCTTCATTGTTTTTATGTAATACTTATGGAGAAGACTCATATATCCAGGATGTAAAAATAAATACTAATAAAAATTTTGATGATGGGTATAAAGTATTACCGACAGATTTAGAAAGTGGATGTGGAAAATCAGCACCGTTTAAATATTTAGCATATAAGTAAATAAATTTAAATTAAATTAATATTATATAATATAATAAATAAAAGGTAAAAGTAAAAAAAAATTAAAATGAATATTAAGGAAAGTAATAAATGTAAAGAATGTAATAGAAAATTAAAATTATCAGATATAAAATGTAAATGTAATAATAGATATTGTATAGAACATATATTTTCTAAAGATCATGGTTGTGAATATGACTTTAAAGGGGATTTTAAAAAAATATTATTTACACAAAATAAAAAATTAAAATCTAATAATAACTTAGAAAAATTATAAATGTATATTTTTACTATCGCAAATATATATTTTTTTTTAATTAGAAAAAAGATAAATGAATAAATAAATGAAATTAAGTTATAAATTTAATAAAAGAAATAAATTAATTAAAAATAAAAATTTACCAGATATAGATAAAATAAAAAAGGAATATGAGGAAAATATAACAATGTATAAATTAAAAATTAAAGATTTAAGAGAAGAAGCATTAGAAGATCAGAAAAATAATATTACACTATATAAATTGAAAATAAAACATTTAAGAGAAGAAGCATTAGAAGATCAGCAAGCAAATATTGCATTATACAAATTACAATTATCAAATTTAAAAGAAGAAGCACTTGATGAATGTAGAAATGAAATACTGTTATATAAAAATAAAATTAGGAATGAAATAATATCAGAAATAAAAAATAATGAAACAACAAACAATTACACAAAAGAAATTGAATTAAAGTTAGTTGAGGTTGAATATAAACTAAAATTAGAAATTAAAAAAAATAAAATAAAAGAATTAGAAAGAATAATAGTAGATCTAAAAGCTAAAGTTAATAGTTCTAATGAGATTAAAGCTAAAGTTAATAGTTCTAATGAGATTAAAACTAAAGTTAATAATACTATAAATGAGATAATAGAAATTAATTATAAAAAAAAATTAAATAAGAAGTTAAATAAGAAGTTAAATAAAAAAATAACAAATTGAATTTGTAAATTTATATTATATTTCTATCTTTATTTTTTTAATTTTTTAATTTTTTAATATAGTAAGTTCATTTTCTAATTCCATAAATTCTAGATTTAATTCTTTTACACAATTAATTAAATGTGGAATCATTTCAGTATAATGTACCTGGTGGAAATCTTCATAGTCTTCATTTGCTCTAATTACTACAGCAGAAGGTAAGATTTCTTTTAATTCTTGAGCAATAACTCCAGTATGGTTAACTTTATTTTCATCTTTGATATAATTATATGTTTTAACATTAATTTTTAAGATTTTATCTAAAGATTCATTCATATCTAAATCTTGTATATTTTCCTTTTCGCGAATATCGGAAGTTTCAACTAAACTAGTGCATGATAAAACACCAGTATTAGCAATGGTTACAGCACTTACTACGGTTCCAGCATTAATTACTCTAATATCAAAATAACCAGATTCGGAATTAGTAGTGATAGATGTGGAAACATAATTTATATACCCAGCATTAAAAATTTGATTAGTATCATTAACTGAACTATATTGCATGCCCGTTCCTAAACCAACACCTGCATCAGTTCCTGGATAAACAAGTAAATTAACTGGATATGCTACAGTATTATTTTCAGTATTTTGTGTAAGAAATAATGCACTAGCGGCATCTAAATAATTTAAACTTGTTAAAGAATTAGTAGAATCAGTAACTAAAGCTTTACTAGCAATAGAAGTACCTGGTGTTGACATTGTATAATTTAACTGTGTTGCAGTTGCAGTTACTAAGGAACCAGCTAATTGTAAACCATATGTAGAATTGTCACAATTTGGAATATTTACTGATGCAGCAGTACCACTAGCAGTTATATTTAAAGTACCTGTAGATGTAACTGATAAAATGGCATTATTAGCACCATTTCCTGTTGAATTATTATAAGTTAATTTTAAACAAGAACCTGTTGTTGAATTAATTTCCATTTGTGATGTTGGTACTGATGTTCCTAAACCAAGTGCTCCAGCAGTTGTCAAAGTCATTCGTTGTGTACCAGCTGAGTCAGATCTTGGTAATGTTGCTTTATTTGAAGTTCCCGTATACCATGTATGTGCAGTATACGATTGATACATTAATTCTGTAGCACTACAACCAAATCCATAAAATGAACTTCCTCCATTATATAATGCTAAAATTTGATTATTATATGTAGTACCGAATGAAACACTAGATAAATTTAAAGTAGTAGCAGTAATGGTATTAACTCCAAGATTAACAACAGTAGTTACAGATCCTGATGAATTTAATACTAGCGTTTTATTAGCAGTTGCTGTACCTGCAGTTACGGTATTGTAATTTAATTGAGCAGCAGTAACTGGGACTACATTTCCGCCTAAGAATAAACCATCGGTAGAACCATTATGATTAACAATATTGACAGTTCCAAGTCCTGAAATAGTAAGCGGTGCAGCTTGACCATATAATGAAATACCAATTGTATTAGATGTTGATGATGCTGTATTATAATTAAAAGTTAATTGAACAGAATTATTATTAGTAGCACTTTGTCCAAATAATACAGAATTTGAATTTGTAGTAGTTAAAGCAGATTGATATGCAGTAATTAAATTTGCAGTAGTACTTGTAGTATTGGTAACATTTAATAAATTTGATGTTATTGTAGCACCCGCAGCAGTAATATTATTCATATTAGTAATATTGCTAGATGCATTAATAACAACTGCTTTAGTGGCAGCAGCGGTACCTGCAGTTACTGTAAGGTAATTTAATTGTACTGCCGATGAAGTAACTAAAGATTCTCCTAAATTTAAACCAACAGTACCATTATGTCCAGTAATATTAACATTTCCTAGCCCAGATACTGTAAATTTATTACTTTGACCAAATAAAGCAATACCGAATAAATTTGATGTTGATCCAGATGATGAATATGTGAATCCTAGATTTATAGCATTATAACTAGAAGCGGCTTGGCCAAATGTTAGATAATTACTATTAGTTGTAGTTAAACCGGATTGATATGCACCAATCATATATGTGGCTGTTGATGCAGCATTATTAATACTAATAGCTCCTGTAGAACTAATATTATTCATATTAGTAATATTTCTAGAAGCATCTAAAACAACAGCTAAACTAGCAGTACCGGTACCTGGTGTAACTTTACTATAATTTAACTGTACTGCAGATGATGTAACTGTTGTTCCAGCTAATTGTAAACCAACAGTACCATTATGATTATTAATATTTATGTTACCTGCCCCAATTACTGTAAAAGCATTACTTTGCCCATATAAAGACATCGATACAGAATTTGATGTAGATCCAGTACTAGTATAATTAAAATTTACTTGTCCCGAATTATAATTAGTAGAACTTTGACCTAATACTACTGAACTTTTATTGCCTGCGGTTAAACTTGATTGATATGCGGTAATCATATTAGATGTAACTGTTCCAGTAGTTGCAGTACTAAGTACATTTGGTATAAGAGTTCCTGTAGAAGTAATATTATTAATGTTAGTAATATCACTAGAAGAATCTAATACTAATGCTAAACTAGGAGCAGCAGTACCAGGTACTGAATTAAGATAATTTAATTGTACCGCGGATGATGTAACTAATGTATTAGCTAATTGCAAACCTAATGTTGTCCCATTATGATTAGCAATATTAACTGAAGCAGTGGTACCAACTGCTTCAATCGATAATGTACCATCAGATGCCACAGTTAAATTAGCATAATTAGTAGCAGAGCCTACAGCATTATTATATGATAATCTTAAGCATTGACCATTAGCTTCATTTACTTCTAAACCATATGTTAAAGAAGATGTATTAATACCAACATTTCCAGTAGTATTCATATTTAGTAAATTTAATTGAGTAAGATTTATAGTAGTGGCAGATAAAGTATTAATATTATTAATATTTCTAGATGAATCTAATACTAAAGTTAAACCAGCAGTACCAGAACCAGGTGTAACAATATTCTTATTTAATTGAATAGCAGATGAAGTAACTAAAACATCAGCTAATTGTAATCCAGTAGAAGTTCCATTGTGATTAGTAATGTTAAAATTATTAGAAACTGTAATATCATTAATACCAGTTACATCGTTAGAAGTATTTTTCTCAACAATAATATTATTATATCCAGTTGAATCATTATACCGTAATGCATTTAATGTTGTATCATATAATATTCTACCTTGAATTGTTTGTAATGATGCGAATTGAGTTGAATTAAATTTGTCTAATACAACCATTTTTTAGATTTTTAAATTTTTTATATGTTTAATATGAAATTATTTATATAATATATTATATTTTTTTTATTTATTATAATATTTAGCTAGTATAATATAGACATCTAATAATATATACATCTATATATAACAATCAAAATTTACATTAGCCAAATATCAGATTTAATAAAAATGATAGCACTAATTCGATATATTATAATTATATCACTTACTAACTTAATTTCTAATACTCATGCCCATTCATGGCTAGAGTGTACTGACTATCAAATTAAAAATACTAAAGATAGTCAATATTGGAATCCAGAAATATGCCAAGGGAATGCTCGATGCGGTTTAGCACAAACAAAAGCTGGATTTGGTATTGATACTGGATTTAATAATTTAGCACAGACTTGTCAATGCAAATATGGCTCAGATAAATCAGATAATATTAAAATAGCACAATACTCGTCTGGTCAAAAGGTATGTTTAGCATATCCTTCTAAAAACCACGTTGCAGATGAATCGAACCCAAGTATACCAGATATAGGAGTCAATATTATGCGAACTAGTGCTAATAGCAATAATGATATATTTACAGCACAGTCATATAAACATTTAAATGGAATCCATGTATTTGGTAAAGTCGATTACAAAGGATTTCAAAACTGCCCAAAGTTTGATGAAAATAAAGACAAAGCATTATGTACAATGTGTTTTTATCTAGAATCAAATATAGCACCAGGAACATATAGTTTTATATGGGAATGGCAATTTAATTCTGGACAGTATTTTTCCACATGTTGGGAAGCACAAATAATAAATAAACCAAACTCAGGTAGTAAATCAAACTCAAACTCAGAAAGTAAATCAAACTCAGAAAGTAAATCAAACTCAAACTCAGGTAGTAACTCAAACTCAAACTCAGGAAGTAAATCAAACTCAGGAAGTAAATCAAACTCAGGAAGTAAATCAAACTCAGGAAGTAACAATAATGCAATACAAATACCGACTACATCAAATAATAATGCAACACAAATAATAGAAAATATAAACTCAAACAAAAGTATAATTATAACCCAAATAGTAGAAAATGTAATAGAAAATATAAATATAACAAATATAAATTCAAAAGATATAATTAATAATATAAAGATAGAAAATATAAATATGGAAAATATAAATATAACTGAAATAATAAATAATATTATTTCTAACTCCGATAGCATTAATAATGAACAACAAATAATAGAAAATTTAAACTCTAATAAAAATATTATCTTAATACAAATCATAGAAAATATAATTATAAATATAAACATAGAAAATATAAATGCAACTGACATAATTAATAATATAAATTTAGAAAACATAAATATGGAAAATATAAATATGCCAGAAATAATAAATAGTATTGTTTCTAACTCAAATAGCAATAATATAACTCCAGAAGTAACAAAAATACTTAACTCAAATAGCAATTCAAATAGTAATTCAAATAGCAATTCAAACTCAAACTCAGGTAGCAATAATATGATTCCACAAAATACAATAATTGAAAAAAGAAGACCTAGTTGTAAATATATTTAATTAAAAAAATAATTTATTTTTTTATATTGCAAATTTAAAAGTTACTTTATTTTTTTAATTCGGCAATTTCTGCTTTTAATTGTGTTACTTTATTTTTAAATTCTTTAATACAATTAATTAAATGTGGAATCATTTGCGTGTAATGTACTTGATGGAAATCATCATAATCATCATTTTTTCTAATAACAACGGCAGATGGCAATATTTCTTTTAATTCTTGAGCAATTACCCCAGTATGGTTAACTTTATTTTCATCCTTGATATAATTATATGTTTTAACATTAATTTTTAATATTTTTTCTAAGGATTCGCTAGATTGAGTTTCTTGGATATTTTCTTTTTCTCTAATATCGGAAGTTTCAACCAATGAAGTACAAGATAAAATACCAGTATTAGCAATAGTTACTGCACTACGAATAGTACCAGATTGGACTAATCTAAAATCAAAGAAACCAGATTCGGCGCCTGTAGTAATAGATGATGATACATAATTTATAGCAGCTGTATTCAATACTGCATTAGTATCATTAACTGAACTAAATTGTATACCCGTACCTAAACCTACACCTGCAACAGTTCCTGGGTAAACAAGTAAATTTACTGGATATTCTACAGTATTATTAGCATTATTGGGTTTAAGAAATGCAGCACTTGCAGCATCAATATAATTTAATCCGACAATAGAATTATTTGCATCAGTTACTAATGCTTTACTAGCAGTTGCTAAACCAGGAGTCGTCACTGTATAATTTAATTGAGTGGCGGAAGCGGTAACTAAAGAACCAGCTAATTGGAGACCTAATGTTGTTCCATTATGATTAGCAATATTAACTGAAGCAGCAGTACCGGTAGCATTAATAGATAATGTACCAGTTGATGAAACTGTAAGTGCAGCATAATTAGTACCAGTACCAGTTGAATTATTATAAGTTAATTTAAGACAATTACCAGTAGTAGAATTAATTTCCATTTGTGCCGAAGGAGCAGAAGAAGCTAAACCTAAATTACCAGCAGTTGATAATGTCATCAATTGAGTACCGGCAGAACCTGATGTTGGTAATGATGCTTGATTTGCCGTTGCTGTATACCATGTATGGGCAGTATTTGATTCATACATTAAAGACGTAGCACTGGCACCAAACCCGTAGAAAGAAGATACACCATTATATAATGCTAAAATTTGATTATTATATGTTGTTCCGAATGTTAAACTTGCAACGTTCATAGTACTTGCCGTTAATGTAGTAACTCCCATATTAGTAATACCAGAAATACTTCCAGTAGCATCTAATACTAATGCTTTACTTACAGCTGCAGTACCTGGTGTTACATTATTGTAATTTAATTGAGCAGCAGATGAAGTAACTACAGTACCAGCTAAAGATAAACCAACTGTACCATTATGGGTTGGTATATTAACATTACCTAATCCATTTACAGTAAGAGCAGGTGTTTGACCATATAAAGATATTCCTACTAAATTTGATGTTGAACCACTACCTGCATAATTGAATCCAAATTGAGCTGAATTATTATTAGTAGCACTTTGCCCAAATATCATATAATCAATAGTTGATGTAGATAAACTGGCTTGATATGCGGTAATTAAATTAGTAGTAGCAGTTGCTGTATTTACAACATTAATTAAATTAGAACTAACTGTACCAGTGGATGTAATATTATTAATATTAGTAATATTTCTAGAAGCATCTAAAACTATAGCATTAGATGCTACTGCAGTACCTGGTGTAGTATTAACATAATTTAATTGCGTAGCTGTCGAAGTAACTAAAGTACCAGCTAATTGTAAACCAG
>Ga0214919_10005779_pt1 | contig 17315 bp, 12 predicted proteins | sample LL1503_MetaG_FD_177994 | JGI IMG/M metagenome (GOLD analysis project Ga0214919, IMG submission 177994) | Freshwater microbial communities from Lake Lanier, Atlanta, Georgia, United States - LL-1503 | ecosystem: Environmental > Aquatic > Freshwater > Lake | place: USA: Georgia | collected...
CCGACGAAATCGAAATTGGCTGGACCTTCTTCGCAACCGCATATTGGCGCACCGGTGTTAACCGCGAAGTGAAGCGGCTGATGCTCGATTATATTTTCCAGTTTGTTCGGACCGTTGTCTTTCAGGTCGGCGCGAACAATTTCCGGTCCCGCACCGCCGTCGAACGTTTGGGCGGGAAGTTGGTGCTGGAACATAAGCGTGATCATGGTGGGCAGCTGCATGACTTCACAACCTATCATCTGACGCGCGAGGATGCCCTGTCAGGGGCATTGTCGGCGTCTTTGGGTATGTGATAGCCATGCGCGACGAATCTGCTCTAGAAAGGCGTTTCTGGACGTTCTGGTTGTTCGGCATTTTGTTGTTTGCAGCTCAAATCGTTATGAACGTTTGGCTGGTTACGGACGCCTCGCCCTTGAGTATGAGCGACCATCAGGCAGCGGGCAGTGCGGCGCGGGTGGATATCATCCATGCAAGCTGGGCTGCGTCCGGTGTGATGGATCTGGCAATCTATAGTATGGAGTTGGACCTCATGTTTATCGGCGTTTACGCGTGGGGCGCATTTGCCGGTGGGCGGATGTTTGCAGCGTCATCGCGCGCAATGCTGGCGCGTCTCGGCAAAGTCGTCATGTTTGCCGCCATTGGTTTTGCAATCTCTGATTTTGCCGAAACCATAAGTCAGCTGGTTCAAGCTGCAGGCACCGGTGGGGTTGATCTGCTGGCAAACATTGCAGCAAAGATGCGGCCTATAAAAATGATATTATTTTTGGTGACGTTTTTTGGTTTGCTGGTCGCGCTCGGCATTAGACGAATGGCGCGTCACGTTGCTTGACGGGGCAGGCCGAAAGTTTCACCAGTAAACCATATTGTTTGTCAGGAACCAAATATGAAAATTCTTGTATCTATTGCTGCTTTGGCATGCGCCTTGCTATCTGTACCAACTGCCGCCATCGGCCAGGACGCTGCCACTGCGGCCGCAGCGCCTGCGGTTTCTGACGCCGATGCGTTTGTTGCTCGCGCCGAAAAGGACTTATTTGATTTCTCTGTCGAAGGTGGCCGCGTCGCTTGGATTAACGCCACCTATTTGACGGATGACACCGATGCCATTGCCGCGCGCTACGGTGAAATCGGCACGGAAAAAGCCGTTGGCTTTGCGCTTGAGGCTGCCAAATATCAGGCGCTGCCAGGGCTATCCTATGACACAAAGCGCAAGCTGGACATTCTACGCGGTGGCATTGTTTTGCCAGCACCAACAACACCCGGGGCAGCAGCGGAACTTGCGACCATCTCGACCAAATTGCAGTCTTCTTATGGCAAGGGACGCGGCACGTTGCTTGGCAAGGAAATCAACGGTTCGGATATCGAGGCGGAGATGGGATCTAACCGCAACCCCGATGAACTGAAAGAAATGTGGGTCAGCTGGCACGACAATGTCGGTGCGCCGATGGGGCCAGATTATGCCCGGATGGTAGAAATCGCCAATAAGGGCGCGACCGAACTTGGCTATGCCGATGTCGGCGCGATGTGGCGGTCGGGATATGACATGCCCGCAGATGACTTTGCCAATTTGACCGACAAATTGTGGATTGAGGTAAAGCCGCTGTACGACGAGTTGCATACCTATGTCCGCACACAGTTGAACAAGAAATATGGCGATGCGGTCCAGTCCAAAACAGGACCGATCCGCGCCGATTTGCTTGGCAATATGTGGGCGCAGGAATGGGGCAATATCTATGATGTTGTTGCTCCGCCGGGTGCCGGCGACATCGGGTATGACATTGGTGCGCTTTTGGTAACGAAGGGGTATAAGCAAACCGAAGTTGCAGATTTCACTGCAAGCCGCGGCAAGGCAGAAAAAGATATGGTGAAGGTCGGCGAGGGCTTCTTCTCGTCGCTCGGCTTTGCGCCATTGCCCAAAACTTTTTGGGACCGTGCGCAATTTATCAAGCCAACGGACCGCGAAGTGGTCTGCCATGCATCGGCTTGGAACATTGATAACGTTGAGGATTTGCGGATCAAGATGTGCATAAAGGTGAACACTGATGATTTTGTCACGATCCATCATGAGCTTGGTCACAATTACTATCAGCGCGCCTACAATAAACAGCCCTATCTATACTTAAACGGGGCGAATGATGGTTTCCATGAGGCGATTGGTGACGCCATCGCATTGTCGATTACGCCAAATTATCTTGTTCAGATCGGACTACTCGACCCTGCGAAGGTTCCGGGTGCTGATAAGGACAATGGTCTTTTGCTGCGTCAAGCCATGGACAAGGTCGCGTTCCTGCCATTTGGCTTGCTGATCGACAAATGGCGTTGGGGCGTTTTCAACGGATCGATAGCCCCAGCAAATTATAATAAGGGCTGGACCGACTTACGCTTACAATACCAAGGCATTGTCCCGCCAGTTGAGCGTGCAGCCGACCGTTTTGACGCTGGAGCCAAATATCACATCCCCGGCAACACACCCTACACCCGTTATTTCCTTGCACGCATATTACAGTTCCAGTTTTATAAGGCGGCGTGCGATATTTCTGGATGGAAAGGGCCACTTCACCGCTGCTCGTTTTATGGCAACAAGGACGTGGGGACTCGCCTAAATGCAATGCTTGAAATGGGCGCATCCAAGCCTTGGCCAGATGCGCTTCAAGCGTTCACCGGAACACGTGAAATTTCGGGCAAACCGATGCTAGAATATTTTGCGCCTTTGATGAAATGGCTCAAGGCTCAAAATAAGGGCGCGAAAAAGGGCTGGTAGCTAACACGGCCCCGCCCATCACGAGCGGGGCCGCGTATATCCGCGAAGTTAGGCGGTTGTTTTAGGCGCTGGCTTGGCGGGCGTAGCTTTTTTTACAGCTGGTTTTGCGGGCGTTGCAGGCTTTACTGGTGTGGCAGGTGCAGTAGCAGGTTTCGCAACCGTCTTTGTTGCAGGCTTCTTCGCCGAAGGCTTTTTCGCAGCTGGCTTTTTAGCCGCCGGTTTCTTCGCTGCTGGTTTTGCGCTGCTGGCGGCTTTGCGGTCATAAACTTTTTTGCCGGCCACAGCGGCAGCCGCGGTTGCGATGACTGCGCCCGCAACGGCAGCGGTTTTGCGAGGATTTTCCTTTATTGCTGCGCCAGCGCTAGCCGCAGCATGTGATGCAGTTTCCACCGCTGATTTGGCGGTGGTGGACGCGGAATCAACCGCTGAACGCGCACCCCCGGTAAGGCCATTTGCGATGCTCCGCAGTTTGTTCAAAACCTTATCGAATGTTCCGGTTTCTGTGGGCTTTTTCTGCATGGGGGGTTCCTCCTTGGTTGTAATCACTCACAATAATCGTTTGGCGGGGGTTTCGTTCCTACGTGCTTATCTAAAAGGCGGCTCGTTGAATGCGCGCAACTTGCGGCTGTGCAGGCTATTTCCAGCCTCGCGCAGCAACTCGCAGGTTTGAATGCCGATTTGTAAATGCGCGGCAATTGCCTCTTCGTAAAAGCGGTTTGCCTGTCCTGGCAGCTTAATTTCGCCGTGCAATGGTTTGTCCGAAACACATAACAATGTGCCATAGGGCACCCGGAAACGATAGCCTTGTGCTGCAATGGTCGCTGACTCCATGTCGATAGCAATGGCACGGCTTTGCGAGAAGCGCAGCGCGGACGCGGAATAACGCAGCTCCCAGTTTCGGTCGTCGGTGGTGACAACGGTCCCGGTTCGCATGCGCCGTTTCAGGTCTGCTCCGCTGGTGCCCGAAACATATTCTGCAGCGCTCGCCAATGCTTGCTGCACTTCGGCGATTGGCGGGATGGGAATTTCAGGTGGCAGAACATCGTCCAATATATGGTCGTCGCGCAAATAGGCATGCGCAAGAACATAATCGCCAATGCGCTGCGTCTCACGAAGCCCGCCGCAATGGCCAATCATCAACCAAGCTTCGGGCCGAAGGACGGCCAAATGGTCGCAAATGGTTTTGGCATTGGACGGGCCAACGCCAATGTTGACCAAGGTGATCCCCGAACGATCCGGTGCGATGAGATGGTATGCAGGCATCTGGTGCCTCCGCCAAGTGCTGTCGGCGACAAGCTGCGCGGCATTGTCCGTTGGCGTGTCGACATATAGCCCGCCGGCACCCGACAAAGCGGTATAGCGGCCGTTGCCGACTTGCTTGCAGGCCCAACTGACGAATTCGTCGACATAACGGTGATAGTTGGTGAACAGAATGTAGTGCTGAACATGTTCGGCAGGCGCACCTGTGTAATGGCGAAGTCGGGCGAGCGAAAAGTCCGTACGTAATCCGTCGAAGAGCGCGAGCGGGGAACTGCTATTGCCCCTTACCCGCAGAAGGCCATCGGCGATCTCGTCGCCAATGTCTGCTAGCTCTGTTGTCGGGAAATAACTCGCCAATTCATTCGGGCTAATGGTGCCAAGCTCAAGGTCGGCTGACCCATCCATCACATAAGGGAAGGGGATTTCTTGGCTACTGCGGCCGACGGATATGTGGAGTTCATATTGTTCGACCAACAAATCAAGCTGCTCACCAATATACTCGGCGAAAAGGTCCGGTTTAGTGAAGGTTGTGCGGAACGTGCCGACCTTCTCCAGTTTGCCAAATGCAAGGTTGGATTTGCTCGCGCGCGTCTTGCCAGCGTAAGTGATCACGAGTTCCGGGTAACAAAAATCATTATTCGCGCGCTGGTCTGCCGACGGAGCGGTTTTGTCCTTCAAATAAGCTGCGAGTGCCGTCTGGAGCCGTTTTACCGAAGACTCATATTCGATAACTAGTTGATTAATGATGTTTTGTGTTTGTTGGCTGGGCATAGCCAAGCCTCACCGAATTTTACGATTTTGGCAACAAAAAAGGGAGGGTTGCCCCTCCCGTTCATGTACCAACGCGGTAGGTTCAATCTGCTATCAGAGTTGGCCGAGCATATATTCTGCCGAGCTGACGTTAAAATCGCCTGGCGCTTCGACATTGACGTGTTCAACTACGCCATCGTTCACGACGAGCGAGAAACGCTGGCCGCGTTTGCCCATGCCATATGCGCTTCCGTCCATTTCCAGCCCAAGCGCCGCAGCAAAGTCGCCATTGCCATCTGCAAGCATGGTGATCGCGTCCGACCCGCCCGACTTGTTCCATGCACCCAACACAAAGGCGTCATTCACCGCTGTGCAGGCGATTTCATCGATTCCCTTTGCTGCAAGTTCATCAGATTTCTCAACGAAGCCGGGAAGATGCCGCGCTGAACATGTCGGTGTGAAGGCGCCCGGGACGGAGAACAACGCGATGCGACGCCCTACGAAATATTCGGCTGATTGAATGGGCTGCGGACCTTCGGCGGTTGCCTTCACCAACTTAACGTCCGGGATTTTGTCGCCAACAGAAATGCTCATGTGTTCTTTCCTTTAAGAGAGGTAAGGATCCGTCATCCGAGACCCGCTTTGTCAAGTCAAGTAGGCGTCGCTGGATGCCACAATTTTTAAGACCAATGATAACTTTGAAGCTCCCCAGTCATATGGCGCTAGCCATGCTACTTATATACCAAATCATATAAAGAAATCTTTATATTTGATTTTGGTGTAATCCACGGTTATGGGCAGGGCAGTCTAAAACCTCCCGGAGAATAAGCCTGTGGCTTTCAACGATTATGTCATTGCCGATATCGGCGAGGCCGATTTTGGCCGTAAAGAAATCAATATTGCAGAAACCGAAATGCCGGGCCTTATGGCCTTGCGCGAGGAATTTGGTGCGTCACAACCGCTGAAGGGGGCGCGGATCGTTGGTTCGCTGCACATGACAATTCAAACGGCTGTTCTCATCGAAACTTTGACGGCGCTTGGCGCTGACGTCCGTTGGGCAACGTGTAACATCTTCTCGACGCAAGACCATGCCGCGGCCGCGATAGCCGCGCGCGACATTCCCGTGTTTGCGATAAAGGGTGAAAGCCTTGCCGATTACTGGGATTATGTCGGTCGCATCTTTGATTGGGGTGACGACAGGACTGCGAATATCATCCTCGACGATGGTGGTGATGCCACCATGTTCGCGTTGTGGGGCGCAAAGCTTGAACGCGGCGAAACTTTTGGCGAGCCAGAGAATGAAGAAGAAGTTGAATTTCAGCGCGCGTTGAAGGCGTTTGTCGTCAAGAAGCCAGGCTATCTCTCTGAGACGGTTAAGAACTTAAAGGGCGTTTCGGAAGAGACCACAACGGGTGTCCATCGTTTGTACGAAATCGCGAAGAAGGGGGAACTGCCTTTTCCTGCGATCAACGTCAATGACAGCGTGACCAAATCAAAGTTCGACAATCTTTATGGCTGCAAGGAATCGCTCGTCGACGCTATTCGCCGCGCCACTGACGTCATGCTCGCTGGTAAGGTCGCTTGCGTTGCTGGCTTTGGCGACGTTGGCAAGGGGTCAGCCCAGTCGCTCCGTAATGGCGGCGCACGCGTCATGGTCACCGAAGTCGATCCGATCTGCGCATTGCAGGCCGCGATGGAAGGCTTTGAAGTGGTAACAATGGAAGATGCAGTGCAGCGCGCAGATATATTCTGCACCGCCACTGGCAACGCAGACGTCATAACCGCCGAGCATATGATGAATATGAAGCCAATGAGCATCGTGTGTAACATTGGTCATTTCGACAGCGAAATTCAAATCTCTGCTTTGTCCAACTACAAATGGGACGAGGTTAAGCCGGGAACCGATCTGGTTGAATTTCCGGACGGAAAGCAGATCATAGTCCTCGCCAAGGGACGTTTGGTGAACCTGGGTTGTGCGACCGGTCATCCAAGCTTTGTCATGTCGGCAAGCTTCACCAACCAAGTGCTGGCGCAAATTGAGCTTTGGACGAACGGTGAAAATTACAGAAACCAAGTTTACGTTTTGCCAAAGCGTCTCGATGAGAAAGTTGCGACATTACACCTTGAAAAACTGGGCGTTAAGCTCACCAAACTGACCGACAAGCAGGCAGGATATATTGGGGTGTCAACCGAAGGCCCGTTCAAGCCAGACCATTATCGCTATTGATAACCCGAAGGGTTGGGACGTGAATAAGCCCGCTGCGGAAATGTCGCGGGCTTTTTTCGTTGCGTGGGCCAAGCATTTGGGCATTATCATATTGGCGGCAACATAGAGGGCGCATGACGATGACAGGCACTGGCCTGCCAATTGCACTGATAGGGTTTCTGATGGCGCTTTGGCTTGTCGGAGCGACTGTCGCCCTTTGGATTGGGCTATCCATGCGCAGCAAGTCGAACAAGATGCTGCGCGAGACAACGTGTCTAGCCCGCCTGTTGGAAACTGCGCCCGCACGGCGGTACTTTCCACCTGCATTCCGAGGCAGGGAAGGGAACCACAATTATTGTGGCATTACCCAAAAATGATCATCGCTACCGACGCAGACATGCGCGCATTTGGTCAAAAGCTTGCGCAGGAGTTACAACGATCAGATTGGGTGGCGATCAACGGCCCACTTGGGGCCGGAAAAACCGTATTGTGCGCTGGCATCCTTGCGGGTCTGGGGTTTGAAGGTGAAGTTGCTAGCCCGTCTTATGCGATAGTTCATAGCTATGAGTCACCAGAGGTTTCTATTGCCGTCGCCCATGTCGATTTGTATCGATTGGAAAACGCCGACGAACTGGACGAACTGGGGCTGACGGATGAACGCACTGATCGTATTACATTGGTCGAATGGGCCGAACGCTTCGGACCTGCTTATATGGTGCCAAGCCACACCATCGACATATGGCCGCAAGCGGATGGGACCCGAATTTTGACTTTGAAAATGGATAAAAATGACACCCGTAATTGATATGATTCCGCCCGCTGGCTTGAACGATTTTCTGGAATCGCATGGATGGGCCGCTGCGCAAGTGTCTCCTGTTGCTGGTGACGCGTCCTTCCGTCGCTATTTCCGCATTGCCAGTACGGCGCGCGGTAAAGCGATTTTGATGGATGCACCGCCACCGCACGAAGACCCGCGTCCCTTCATCCATATTGCGCAATATCTTAACGGGTATCAGTTCCGCGCGCCTGAAATCTTCGCAACCGACCTGACGCATGGTTTTGTGTTATTGGAGGATTTTGGTGACCGCCGGATGCGTGAGCATTTGGACGCACATCCGGAAGATGAGATTGCGGTATACCGCGCCGCGATCGACGCTATTGTACGGCTCTCGGCAACGCCTCCTGTACAGACACAGCCCTATGACATGGCGACTTATATGCACGAAGTGCAGCTACTGTCTGAGTGGTACATGCCCGCAATGGGCCTTGATTTTGATAGTGGTGAATTTGACCGGATGTGGGCGCAAGCCTTGGCGCCGCTATCCGATTATCAGAAAGTGACCGTTCTGCGGGACTATCACGCCGAAAATATCATGCTGCTCGATGATGGGCAGCAAGGCATGATCGATTTTCAGGATGCTTTGGTTGGCCATCCGGCTTATGATTTGGTGTCCTTGCTGCAAGACGCGCGGCGTGATGTGTCGCCAGCGCTTGAGGCAGAAATGCGTGCATATTATCACGAAACGGCCCAGCCGGACGCTGACTTTGATGCGCATTATGCGTTATTGGGTGCGCAACGGAATACCAAGATTATCGGCATCTTCACGCGTCTGTGGAAACGCGATGGCAAGGAACGGTATCTGTCCTTCCTACCGCGCATGTGGGGCTTGCTCGAGCGTGACTTGGCCCATCCAGACCTTGCGCCAGTGAAACACTGGTTCGACACGCATATTCCAGTTGAAATGCGCAACGCCATACCCACGGAATTGCATATCGATGGGTAAGCATGTCGATACAGCGATGATCATGGCGGCCGGCAAGGGCACGCGGATGATGCCGCTGACTGCCGACCGTCCAAAGCCATTAATCGAGGTGGGCGGGATTGCCTTGCTCGATCATGTACTTGACCATCTGCGCGATGCGGGCATCGGCAAAATTGTCGTCAACGTGCATTATCTCGCCGAGCAGGTGGAGCAGCATCTTGCCGCGTCTGCATCCGATCTCAACGTGGGTATATCGGACGAGCGGGATTTGCTGCGCGATACAGGCGGCGGCTTGGTTCACGCACTGCCTATTATTTCGGATGATCCGTTCCTGTGCGTCAACGCCGACAATTGGTGGACCAATGCAGGCGAGAATGCGATTTCGCGGCTGATGGCAGCATGGGATGATGACCACATGGATGTCCTCATGCTCCTCACCCCGCTGGAGGTCGCGTACAACAGCCAGGGTATGGGCGACTTCAACATCGACGGAAATGGGCGGTTGTCGCGTCGTCACGGTGACGTGCCAGCGAAGTATGTGTGGACAGGCATTCAAATGCTGTCCAAGCGCTTGATCGTTGATCCACCAGCGGATGTGTTTTCAACGAACCTTTTCTGGGACCGCGCGATAGCGGAGGGCCGTTGCATGGGCATAGTGCACGAAGGGTTGTGGTTTGACGTCGGATACCCAGCCGCAATTGCCGCCACAGAAGCACGGCTGGCAGAACATCGTGCCGGATAACATCTCCGCCCCGCGGGTTCATGTATTCAATGTCCCGTTGGGCAACGACCTGTGCGATGTGACTGCGCAGTGGGTATTGCAGTCGGCGGGCGCTGATCCGCTTGCGATCAGCAACAACATATTGCTGCTGCCCAACAACCGCGCGATCAAGTCGATGACCGAGGCGTTTGTCCGGCAGGCCGCGCCGGGCATGCTTCTGCCGCGGATGGTTGCCGTGGGTGACATGCAATTGGACGAGGCCTTGGGGCCAATGCTTGACCCTATCGAAACGGACATCGAGATTTGGCAGCAATTGGTCCGTTTGATCGGCTGATGCTGCTGGCAAAACTGGTCAATGATCATAAACCGCGCGAAGCAACGCTCTCACCTGCAGAAGCATTGCGGTTAGCGCGCAAATTGGCGGACTTGATTGACGAGCTTGAGGTTGATCTTGTCGATTTTACCCAGATACAGGGCATCGCGATCGATGCAGACTTGGCGGGCCATTGGCAAAGCGCTTATGGTCAGCTTTTGCTGATTCTGCCGGAATATCATGCGGCGTTGACCGCGCGCAAACTCATGGGGCCAGCTGAACGTCGGAACCATTTGCTTGCAGCGCTGGAACGGCGACTTGCGGAAAATATGGTTGAAAGCCCGATAATAGCGGTTGGCATAACCACATCCGCCAAAGCCGTGGCGCGCGTGCTGCGCCGGGTGGCGCTGATGCCGAACGGGCACGTCATCTTGCCGGGTGTCGACCTTGCCTTGTCCGACGAACGCTGGGATGACCTGTCGGCCGCCACCGACGACGCGCAAGGCTTTGGCCGCCGCCGCAATGTTGAAGTGCATCCACAGTTTCACTTGAAACATTTGCTTGAACTGATGGGCATAGACCGCAGGGAGCTTGATGTCCTGCCGACAGCCCAGTCTGAAGCGAAAGGCGCGGTGATTTCGGAGATATTTTGCCTGCCGGAACATAGTGTCCAATGGCAGGGCCTGCCTGCGTTACGCAAAAGCTTGCCGCATGCGAAGTGGTTAGAAGCAGAGGATAGCGCGCAAGAGGCAAAGGCGATTGCGGTGCGTATCCGAGGTGCGCTGGAGATTGCACAAAAGCGCACCGCCCTCATCACGCCCGATCGTGAATTGGCGGTCCGCGTTGCCGGGCAATTACGCAGATGGGGCATACAGGTCGACGATAGTGCGGGCATACCCTTGCTGCAAACTCCGCCGGGCACGCTCGCGCTCGCGTTGGTCGACGCTATTTCAAGCCGATTCTCCGCATCGGCTGTATTGGCAATAGCCAAGCATCCATTGGCTTTTGCAGGTGTCGAACGGCTTGCGTGGTTGGACCATGTGCGCAAGCTTGATCTTGCATTGCGCAGCACCCCGAATGGCGTCGGTCTGTCGGCGATCACGAGACGGTTGCAGGCTGCGCGAAACCGTGATGAACAGCTTATGACTTGGTGGTCCGAAGTTGCGAGGCTATTGGCGCCACTGGAACGGACCGATAGCAAGCCGTTTAACGACGTCCTAGCAACGCTTCGCGATGTAGCGACAAGCTTGACCGATGGCGCCATTTGGCGCGGCGCGAGCGGCCGTGAATTAGCACGCATGTGGGAGGAGGTGACGCTTGGCGATCTTACCATCCTTGGCCGCGCGGAGGCCACAGGCCTAGTTGCGACATTTAAGGAGATTTTCTCCAGTGCTGTCGTGCGCCCGCCTTATGGCGGGCACCCCCGCGTGGCGATATACGGTTTGCTCGAAGCGCGCCTACAGCAAGCGGACTTGCTGATTTGTTCGGGGTTGAACGAGGGCACATGGCCACAAATTGCGCAGCCTGATCCTTGGTTGGCGCCCGCGATCCGGCGGCATTTGAAATTGCCGACGTTGGATCGGAACATCGGCCTGTCGGCGCACGATCTTGCTACGGCCTTGGGCGCGCAAGCGGTGCTGCTGACCCGCGCCCGGCGTGATCGTGGCGGGCCGACCGTTGCTTCGCGCTTTTTGTTGCGGATTAAGGCGCTGACGGGGGAAGCACTTGAGGCGGATGAGGCGCTTTTGTCATGGGCAAATGCGCTTGACCGGCCCGAGGAGCCCGTGCCCTTCGCTAAGCGGCCTTTGCCTATGCCAAATGCGGAACAACGTCTGGTATCCTTGTCCGTTACCGATTTTGACCAGTTGAAGTCTGACCCATATTCCTTTTACGCTAAGCGCATTCTTGGTCTTCCTGTGCTGGAAAAGGTTGATGCCGAGCCAAGCTATGCGTGGCGCGGAAGCCTTGTGCACGATATATTGGAAAAATGGTTCACACAGGATGCTTGCGCGGTCGACATGCTCGCGAAGCGTGCGGACGACTTGTTGGCACAGGAAGCGACGGACCCGCTGCTGCGCGCATTATGGCAGCCGCGTATAGCCGCTGGTTTACGCTGGGTGGCGGATGAAACGAAGCGGTTGATGACTGAAGAAGGCCGCGTGGTTACGGTTGCCGAGCAGCCCGGCACGGTCAACATCAAAGGCATCGCGGTCAGGGGCCGTGTGGACCGTATTGACCGGACTGCAGACGGCGACCTTGTTATTATCGACTATAAAACCGGCATGCCGCCATCGACTAAGCAGATCAACGCGGGTTTCGCGCTGCAATTAGGCCTCATCGGTTATATGGCAGAGGAATTAGCCATTAAAGGCGTGTCGGGCGCGGCGAGCCATTTCGAATATTGGAGCTTGGCCAAAAACAAAGCCAAGGATTTTGGTTCTATCGCGATACCGACAAGCACACGTCCTGCAGACAAAAAGCCTGAACGGGAAGACTTCATTGCTTTCGCGGTCGCGCAAGCGGAGGCCGCGATTAGCAATTGGATATTGGGCAATACGCCCTTCACCGCCAAGCTGCATCCGGAATTTGCGCTTTATGGCGACTATGACCAATTGATGCGCTTGCAGGAATGGAATGGCCGTCAGGCGATTGTCGAGGATGCGACATGAGCAGTGCTGCCAAAACGCTCCACCCGCTTATATCAGCACAAAGAAGCGCCGTCGTTCCGCACGACAATATCTGGCTGAGCGCATCGGCAGGGACAGGAAAAACGCAGGTGCTGACCGCCCGTGTCATCCGGTTGCTGTTGGAAAATGATGTTGAGCCGGAAAACCTGTTGTGCATTACGTTCACAAAGGCCGGTGCCTCCGAAATGGCAGACCGGATCAATCAGTTGTTGGCATCATGGGTCCAGTTGGATGACAAAATCCTGTTCCATGATCTTGAGGCTATTGGCGCTGAGGCTGGTCCAGAGGCTCGTAAAAAGGCGCGGCAACTGTTTGCAAAGGTACTGGACGCACCCGGCGGCGGTTTGCAGATATTGACCATCCATAGCTTCTGCCAATCTCTGCTCGGCAGCTTTCCCGAAGAAGCGGGATTGGTGCCTGGCTTCAAACCGGTTGAAGGCCGTGAGCAAAGGGAATTGCTCGATGTGGCACTCGCAAACTTGGTCCTAGACGCAGAGGGACGCGGCGATACCAAGATAATCAATAATTTGCAGGAACTCAGCCTGACTATGGGGGAAGAGGGGGCCCTGCGATTCTTGCACCGGACGGCGGCAGCGCCCGATGTGATGGCCTCAATTCCTGATGATGCAGGCGCTATGGTCTGGGCGCGGCGTTTGGCGGATGTCAGTTTTACAGGCCCCGTAGAGGATATGTTGGAGGCAGCGTTTGCCGACGAACATATTCCGTATGCCGTGCTGCAAACGATTATCGAAGCCAATCTTTTGTGGTGCGATAACAAAGCCGACAGCCGAGGCGGCAAGCGCGCAGCGGCCTTGCAGGACTGGCTATCGCGCACGCCAATGGAACGGGCGATACAGTTAAAAGAACTCCACAGTTGTTGGTCAACCGGAAAGGGTGAACCTCAGACATCTTCGAAGGGCCATACCCCGATGAATGACGCCTATGCCTCGCTGGCGGGTGAAATGTTCGAATGGACGAACCAGCTGATAGGCGAAGTTGCGCGCGCGCAATATGCTGACCGGCTCGCGGGGGCCTTGTTGGTGGGTAAGGAATTTTCTGCGCAACATGGCAAAGCCAAGCAGGCTCTTGGCGCGGTTGATTTTGACGATATGATTCGGCGCACCGCAGCCTTGCTGAAGCATAGCCAAATGGCGGATTGGGTGCGGTTTAAGCTGGATCGGCAGATTGATCATATTCTTGTGGATGAAGCACAGGATACCAACGCGGCCCAATGGGACATAATCAGCGCGCTCAGTGACGATTTTTACAGTGGCATGGGCGTGCACCCCGACAAGACCCGCACGCTGTTCTCCGTGGGGGATTTCAAGCAAGCCATCTATGGGTTCCAAGGCACCGCGCCCGAACGCTATGAAGCGGCAGGCAAATATTTCGCAGAGCGTATCGGCGCATCGGGATCTGAGCTAAACCGGCTTACCCTTTCGCAGAGTTTTCGGTCCACAGCGCCAATCCTTGATTTCGTCAATGCCGTCATTGATGAGGCTGGCCCTGCAAGCTTTGGCGTGTGCGGGGACATCGCAGAGCATTATAGCGAAAAGCCGCAGATTGGCATGGTCGAGCTTTTTGAGCCCGTTTGTGCAAAACCAAAATCGCAGGATGAGGGGGCTTCGGCGGACGAGGAAGAGGATTGGTTCAGCGACGAAAAACGTGCGCTTGCCGAAAAGCTTGCGGATCATGTCAAAACGCTGATTGACGCAAAACCGTGGCTAGTGAGCAAAGGCCGACCCCTTGAACCCGGCGATATCATGTTCCTTTTGCGCAGCCGGGGCGAGATGGCATCGATGCTGGTTGCGCAATTGCATGAGCGTAAAGTGCCTGTCGCGGGTATCGATAGGCTGCGTTTGCTGCAGCCTTTGGTGGTGCTAGATCTGCTGGCGGCGATCAAATTTGTGCTCCAGCCCAATGATGATTTCAGTCTGGCCTGTATACTTGTGTCCCCCATCATTGGTTGGTCGCAGGAAACCCTCCTCCAATATGGCTATGTCGGCGACCGCAAGGGCAGCTTGTGGCAACATATTCGTGACCGGCCCGAGCTTACCGAGCAAACAACTCCACTGCGCGACATGCTCGCTATGGCCGATTTTACGACCGTCTATCATTTCCTTGAACAGATATTGTCCGGGCCAATCGGCGCGCGGCGCAAATTTACGGCGCGTTTGGGTAGCGAGGTGCTGGTTCCAATCGAGGAAATGTTGAACGCCGCCTTGCAGTTTGAACAGCAGCACGGTGGCGGCTTGCAGAAATTTATCGCCTGGTTTGACCGCGGCGACACGGAAATCAAACGCGAGGGTGACAGCGGCAGCAAAGAGGTCAGGATCATGACCGTCCATGGTGCCAAAGGCTTACAGGCACCTGTCGTCATTTTGGCCGATATAACGTCAGACCCGACCAAGAAGCCGGACCAATCGGTTGAGCTGTTAATGGATGAGGGGCATCGCACGCCATTATTGCCCATTCGCAAAGCCGAGCAGTCCGGACGGTTGCAGGGCATCATTGAGATGCAAAAGACCCGCGAGCTGCAGGAACATAAACGCTTGCTCTATGTCGCTATCACGCGCGCTGAAGAGCGGCTGATCATGGCCGGATCGCTTGGCATTAGTCGCAAGGGCGAACCGCCAGCCGAAAGCTGGTGTGCGCTCCTGCAAAAAGGGATGGTCGCGCTTGGTTGCGATTGGGAAGATGATGCGCGCTGGGGCAGGGTAATGCGCCATGTCGGTATACAAGGGGTTTCTTTGGCGGCTCCAAAAAGCAGCATCAACGCGACTGCGCGGGCTGAAACACCCTCCAGCACTCCGCAGTGGCTCTTTGCGCCGGCGCCAGCGGAGCAACGGCCGCCGCGTCCCTTGGTCCCCTCGCAGCTAGACGATGACGATTATGGCGATGCGCCAGCGACCTCCGCAATGCGCAAGGCGGCAACCCGCGGCAAATTGATTCATGCGTTGCTGGAACGGATTATCGATCCTGCATCGCTCCAAAAGGCCGAGCAGTGGTTAAACTCGCAGACGCCTGATCATGATATTGATCCAGCGCAGATCATCGCCGAGATTCGCGCAATATTGAATGATGCCCAATTGGCGGCGTTTTTCGGCCCTTCGGCGCGTGCCGAAATTCCGCTAGTCGCCGTTGTGGGTGAGACCGTCATCAACGGACGGATCGATAGGCTGATTGTCGGACCAGGGCTGGTGCGTGCCATTGACTTCAAGACGGGTCGTCAGGTGCCAAGGGATGAGACCGGCGTTCCGGTCCCACATCTGCGGCAAATGGCGCATTACGGTGCGGCGTTACAGGCAATTTTCCCAGGAACGCGGGTGGAGGTGTCCCTGCTATTCACGCATGCGCCGCGTTTCATTACGCTTTCCAACGCTATTTTGGCACCTTATTACCCCGCCTCCTGACGGGTTAAGCAAAACTATTGCGCATGGTCCTTGTCAGCCCAAGGCGGCAAGAATACATGGGACCTATCAAAGGAGATTAACATGGCTACAAAATCCGTAGGTGATAATGATTTCGCCGCAACCGTGCTAGCATCCGGCAAGCCTGTATTGGTCGATTTTTGGGCCGAATGGTGCGTCCCATGCAAGATGATTGGCCCAAGCCTTGAAGAAATCAGCGAAGAGTTGGCCGGTCAGGTCGAGATCGTGAAGCTGAACATTGACGATCACCCCGACACGCCTGCCAAATATGGCGTGCGCGGCATTCCAACGATGATCCTCTTTAAGGGCGGCGAAATTGCTGACACCAAGGTCGGCGTAGCGCCCAAGGCGCAGTTGAAAAGCTGGCTCGAAGCTGCGCTTTAATCGCGCGCGCTAACTGCGATAATCGGCGTTGATGCTAATATAACCGTGGGTTAGGTCACATGTCCACACTGTGGCCAGTCCAGACCCGAGGCCCAGGTCAACGCCGATTTCGATTTCCTTTTGCTGCAAATGACGCGCTACGGGCGCTTCATCATAATCGGCAACGGCAAGTCCGTTGTGCGCGACTAAGGTCGAACCAAAGCGGATGGAGAGCGTGTCGCGGTTTGCTGGCTCGCCCGCTTTGCCCACGGCCATGACTAAACGGCCCCAATTGGCATCTTCGCCCGCAATCGCGGTTTTTACCAAGGGCGAATTGGCAATTGCCAAGCCGATGCGCCGTGCGCTTTCGTCGCTGGCGGCGCCAGATACCTGAATTTCGATAAACTTCTGCGCGCCTTCGCCATCGCGCACCACCAGATGCGCCAATTGGCGGCAGACATCACTAAACGCAGCCGCAAATGCGTCGGCTCCAAGGTCATCAAACGAGGTCAGCCGCGTATTGGCTGCCTTGCCTGTTGCAAATGCGAGCACCGTATCACTGGTTGAGGTGTCGCTGTCGACGGTGATGCAGCTGAAACTTGATTGATTGGCTCCAGATAAGAGATGCTGTAGAAACGCGGCATCGATTGCGGCGTCGGTGAAGATATAGCCCAGCATGGTAGCCATGTCGGGTGCAATCATGCCCGAACCTTTAATAATACCCACAATCTGAACTTTGCGACCATCGACCATGGCACTTGCGGTTGCGCCTTTGGCAAAGGTGTCCGTGGTCCCAATAGCATGCGTCACGTCTTCCCAACTGCACGGTGCAGCATCGAACGCAGCGCGAAGACCGGCCTGCGCCTTGTCGACGGGCAGGGGGACGCCAATCACACCGGTTGAAGACACGAATATTTCCGCCTCTTTGCAATTCAAGTGTGCGGCGACTTGCGTCGTGATTGCGTCGACAGCATCTTTGCCACGCTGCCCTGTGAAGGCATTGCTGTTGCCTGCATTGACGACCAATGCCCTTGCGCGGCCATGCGGCAGATGCGCGCGGCAC
>Ga0214919_10005781_pt1 | contig 17310 bp, 14 predicted proteins | sample LL1503_MetaG_FD_177994 | JGI IMG/M metagenome (GOLD analysis project Ga0214919, IMG submission 177994) | Freshwater microbial communities from Lake Lanier, Atlanta, Georgia, United States - LL-1503 | ecosystem: Environmental > Aquatic > Freshwater > Lake | place: USA: Georgia | collected...
TAAAAACCGTTGCTTCAAATTGAGGCACCATCATCCCTTTTGTACCCACAATTTTCCCTCCTAATTGAGCACTTCCATAATCATCAGAATTGATTCTAGCTTGCGTTTCAAACGACTTTCCATTCACCACAATATCATTCCGTATTTCACTTAATTTATTATACGCAATTAATTTATCTGCTTTTGTTATTTGAGGATAATTCACAATTTGTTGAAAGCTGAGTTTCATATTAATAAACGGTATACTATCCGCAATTAGCGAGTTAAAATAAGCTTGTACTTCTTTAGGTGTAACACTCACATTCTCCGTGATAGAACGTTGCATCTCTTGAGCAAGTAACTTATCCTTAATAACACCTCTAAACTCATCTTTAATATCTGAGATGGATTTGCCATAAAAAGATTCTAATTTCTCGCGACTTCCCATTTTATTTTGAATCACTCGAATTCGATTTTCCATTTCGGAATCAACTTGTTCATCAGAAATAATAATACTATCTAATTTAGCTTGATTAACAAAAAGTTCTTCGAACATAATTTGCTCGAGTAAATTACAATCCATCATAGGCGTAATCACTACACCTGCCTGTTCAGCTTGTATTTTTTGACTTTCAATGTCAGAAAGCAAGATAATATTATCACCCACTTGAGCAATAATTTTATCTACAACCTTTTCTTGTGCAAAAAAATCAGCAATACAAGTAAGAAAGAGAGTTACTAAAAAAAGTTGTTTTATCATTTCTTGTCTAAACCGTAAAGCACGCTTTTATTAACAACGATTGGGTGTTTCACCCTTAATTCCTTCAGCCATTCCTGTTCTAAATAATTTTGATAATCAGATGTAGATGCGCCTTTTGCCTCTTGAAATTCTTTCGGCATAACTGGTAAATTAGCAGCAACCTTCACCACATAAAATTTACCTTCAAATTCATAAGCAGGATTCAATCCAACATTTAAATTTTGATCCTTTAATGTTGGCGTTTGACTGACATCAAATTTATTCATTTTTACTTTTAAATTTAACTCCGTGTTTTTGTTTATTACTTCAATAACATGTTTAGAATTAATAGTGTCATTAGTTAGCATACCATATACTTTCGATGCAATATCATTATTCAGACATTCATAAATCGTTGCATCTAATCTATTCGGCCACAGGTATTTTTCACGATTTTTATTAAAATACATGCGCAAACCACTCGTGTCCTTCACCGCTTTATTCCAAACTTTATCTGACATTACTTCATAAAGGAGAATTCCGTCATGGTACTCATTTACTAAGGCTTTGTATGCCGGATATTTAGCAGAAAGAAGGCTTTCTTCATAATCCAAAATTGCCGCTTTCTCCCAATTTTTTACTTGAATTTCGATAACCCTTTGAGAAGCTTCTTTTTTAATTCCTCGGTAATTCTTACGTAAATATTCAGCAAAGTTTTTCTGAGTAAATTTTTTCTTGTTTAAGGTAAAAATAACCTTATTCGATTTCAGTTTATTATAATTCCATGCCCCCACAAAGTAGCTTGAATCTAAGTTGGCAACAAACCAAGCTAAAGGTTTTGATCCAGCGTTTGTATAGCCATAACTAGCTTTCAATTTAGCAACAAAAGAATCCTGCGTCTTTTTAGAGCGCTCATCTTTATTAACTTTCGCTTGAATTTCTTTCTTTATCGACTCAAAAGGCTTAACGTCAGTCCACTCTAGTCGCTTAATAATATGGAATCCGTAATCTGTTTTCACAGGAGCGCTAAAATCACCGTCCTTTTTAAGTAAATAAGCAGCATCTTCAAAAGAAGGAACCATTCGCTGTGTAGTTCCTGTGCCGAATGCTGGTAATTCCCCTCCTTTTTTTGCTGTTCCTGGATCTTCTGAAAACAAGCCTACTAATTCGTCCCATTTCTCCCCTGCCAATAATTTTTGATAAATTTCATTGATTTTCTTTTCTGCATTTTCTTTGGCTTCTTGGTTCGCCTCCTTGCCAGTAGAAATCATTAAATGAGCTACCTTAATAGTTCCTCTTGCCGCACGTTTATCTGTTACTTTCACAATATGATAGCCATATTTTGTTCGGAAGGGATTAGATACCTCCCCTACATTTGTATTGAAAGCTTTGTCTTCAAAAGGATACACCATTTGAAAAGCAGTAAAATATCCTAAATCTCCCCCATTATTCATAACCGAAGGATCCTCAGAACCATTTTTCATTTTGGCAACAGAAGCGAAATCTTCGCCTTTGTCGATCCTTGCTTTTAATCCAATCAAACGATTGTAAGCCACTAATGTATCTGCAGGCAAAGCATTTGGATCCATACGTATTAATATATGAGAAGCTCTTACTTCAACTCGAGATCTTTCATATGCTTCTTTTACTAAAACTTGATTCTGAGCGGAGTCAATCAAATAAGGAAGCGCTAATTGTTTTCTGTACCCCTCTAATTCCTTCATTAATTTAGGAATAGTGTCGTAACCCAACGCTTCTGCTTCTGCTACTTTCAACTTAAATTTTTCAAAAAGCTGAATGTATTCATCTAAAGATGCTTGATCGTACTTTGGAGTTGGGTTATTTTTAAGGTAAATGGTAAGGAACTCAGATTTTGTCACCTCTTTCCCATCAATTGTCATGATGACAGGCTCTTTTTGAGCGAAGGATAACGATGTAAATACTAAAGCAATCGATACAAATAATGTTTTCATGTTGATAATTTTATTTAGTTATTTAATACTATAATTAGGTGCTTCACGTGTAATCATAACATCGTGAGGATGTGATTCACGCATACCAGCCGTGGTGATACGGACAAAAGCTGCCCCTTTTAACTTGTCAATAGTAGCGGCACCACAATACCCCATTCCGGCTCGCAAACCGCCAATAATTTGATACATCACTTCCGCCATATTTCCTTTGTAAGGAACACGGCCAGAAATCCCTTCAGGTACTAATTTTTTAATGTCATCTTCAGCATCCTGAAAATAGCGGTCTTTGGATCCCAGTTGCATGGCCTCAATTGATCCCATTCCGCGGTAAGACTTAAATTTTCTACCTTCGTATATAATAGTTTCTCCTGGTGATTCTTCAACGCCAGCAAACATTGATCCCAGCATGACACTGTCTGCGCCTGCAGCAATCGCTTTGACAATATCACCCGTATATCGTATTCCACCATCAGCAATAACAGGAACACCCGAACCCTCAATCGCCTTTGCGACATCATTAATGGCAGTAAGCTGTGGCACGCCTACACCGGCAATAATACGAGTGGTACAAATTGAACCAGGACCAATACCCACTTTTATGCCATCAGCGCCTGCCTCTACTAAAAACTTTGCCGCCTCAGCGGTAGCCACATTTCCAACGATCACATCAACTGAATCGTATTTTCCCTTAATTAATTTCAATTGTTCCACAACACCTTTCGTGTGACCGTGAGCGGTATCGACAACAATTGCATCAACACCTGCTTCAACCAGTGCATCAACACGCTCCATAGTGTCATAAGTAACACCTACAGCAGCAGCAACTCTTAACCTCCCCAAATTATCCTTACAAGAAATGGGATGCTCACGCACTTTAATAATATCTCTATAAGTAATTAAACCTATCAATTTATTTTGATCGTCAACAACGGGTAATTTTTCAATTCTATTTTCTTGCAAGATATCTTCTGCAGTTGATAAATCGGTGCCATCCACCGTAGTAATAATATTTTCAGAGGTCATTACTTCAACAATTGGACGTTCCAAGTTTTTCTCAAATCGCAAATCTCTATTGGTCAATATACCTTTCAAATATCGATTTTCATCAACAATTGGAATTCCACCAATACCATATTCTCGCATAATTGTGAGCGCATCTTTCACTAAAGCGGAAGACAACAAGGTAATTGGATCGATTATCATTCCACTTTCTGAACGCTTTACTTTGCGAACGTGCATAGCTTGATCAGCGATAGACATATTTTTATGAATCACACCAATTCCTCCTTGTTGGGCAATAGCAATGGCTAATTTATATTCCGTAACAGTATCCATTGCAGAGGAAAGGATCGGTGATTTAAGGGTGATGTTTCTTGAGAATTTACTTTCCAACTTAACATCTCGTGGAAGCACTTCAGAGTAAGAAGGAACCAATAAGACATCATCATAGGTGAGACCTTCCGTTATTTTATGTAAATTATCTAATGACATATGGAATCTATTACAAAATAAATTCTTGCAAAAGTACGTAAAAAAGATGGGTTTTTAGCAATTAAAATAAAGGAATTATGTTAAAATCTTTTTCAGCATTTGAGGCAAGAAAAGATAATTATGGAAACCGTTATTTATTTTTTAATTTTAAGGTATTACTCTTTTTCAAGTGCTCTTTATTTTTGACGAAGTTTAATAAGTACTGAAATATTTTCAGTTAGCGATAATTATTGTTAATCTTGTATGGTATATGACAACTAAAGGATACATAACGCTTCTTTTTGTAATGCAACTTGTAATAATTTCAGCTCAACGGCATATTATTGATACAAGTTCAATGACTCAGCTTTCAGGAGTCGTAGTTTCGGAAATAGACTTAGTGCCGATACCTTATGTCACTGTGTATGACAAATCCATTCGAAGAGGCGTCATTGCTGATTATTACGGTTTTTTCTCCTTAGTTTCATTTCCAGGCGACACCCTATTTTTTTCAAGTCCGGGATACAACACATCATCCTATATAGTCCCAGACACATTAAAAGATGATCGATACAGCATCATTCACATGCTCACAAAAGACGTTAATAATCTACCTGAAATAACCGTATATCCTTGGCCTTCAAAAGATCAATTCGCGCGTTATTTTGTAAACATGAAACCGTATGACGATGCAATGCGAAAGGCGCAACGAGAATTATCGGGTGAATCATTAGCATTCGTTGCGGCAAGAATTGATACGGATGCCTCCTTAGCATATGGATATAGTCAGAACCAACGCAATACGAAACTTTATACAAACGGTCAGTTACCCGTTAACAACTTACTCAACCCCTATTCTTGGGCCAAATTAATTAGTGATTGGAAAGAAGGAAAACTGAGTCGACAATAAGCTTTTAACTAAGCGGATAACACAGAAAATACTTCTCTACAGGTTGAGCAAGCGCTGAAATATTCAAATTATCAGACGCTTCCTCCAAATCGACAATCTGACCATTTTTCATTAGCAAATGTATATTTTGCTTGTCTTGGTTATACGCTTTATTTATAAGCACATCCTGGTAGACAAAATAGCCGACATCATCTAAACTCAAGCCAAAAGTGGAAGCGCATAATTGCTTTTCATAAGCTATCCGTTCTTCGCTAAAAGGCGTTTTACTTATTTCAATTTTGAATAAACGTCTATTAACTAAACCCTGCGCTAATTTAGCTAATATAAAATCTTCCTCTTCTTGCCATACCTTGATAGCACTCAAAATGTCATAATCATCTAAACGAGAAAAAGAGTCCAAGACCCCCTCATTTGTTTCAAAATCTACTTTTGATATATCCCTTTCCAAAAAGAATTTTAAAGAAGGACCACAAAAAAGATTTTGACCATTTTTCATTAAGAACTTTGCTCTGCGTAAGGTTTGAATAAGCATATTTTCCGCCACCACAACCGTTTTATGCAGGTAAACCTGCCAATACATCAAACGGCGAGCAACAATAAATTTCTCAATGGAATAAATCGCTTTTTCTTCCAACACAAGAAAACCTTCGTGCACATTTAACATTTCAATTAAGCGGTCTGTACCAATTATCCCTTCGCTCACTCCACTATAAAAACTATCCCTGTTCAGGTAATCCAAGCGATCCATGTCTAGCTGACTTGAAACTAATTGATACAAAAATGGTTTTGCGTATTGATTCTTGAAAATTGAATGCGCTTTCTTTAAATCATCGCCAAATTCTGCTGTTAATCGCTCAATGAAATAACCTGAAATATCTTCATGGCTAACACCAGAAACAATATCATATTCCAAGGCATGGCTAAATGGACCATGTCCAATATCGTGCAAAAGAATTGCTAATAAAGCGGCACGCTCCTCCTCAACCGTAATTTCATGTCCCTTTCTACGAATAGTCGCAACGGCTAAGGACATTAAATGCATAGCACCTAGTACGTGATGAAAACGAGTGTGAAGGGCACCTGGATAAACTAAATGACTAAGTCCTAATTGCATTATCCTTCGCAATCTTTGCATGTAAGGATGCTCTAGGACATCGAATATTAGTTCGTCTGTAATAGCTATAAAACCATAAACAGGATCGTTAATGATTTTCTTTTTGTTGTTTATTATTCGTTTTGGTCGCAATTGCTTACTTTTATTTTCTAAACCAAAACTACTTAAAAATTAGCCATATGCAATGTAAAATTCTTTGGGCAGATGATGAAATTGAATTATTAAAGCCGCATATTCTATTTTTAGAAGAAAAAGGGTACCGTGTAGAAACAGTCACAAACGGCTCTGATGCAATCGATAAGGCATTAGAAAGCAACTACGATATTATTTTTTTGGATGAAAACATGCCAGGTATTTCTGGCTTGGAAACACTTTCAAGGATAAAAGAAAAGATTCCTTTAGTGCCAATCGTGATGATCACAAAAAGTGAAGAAGAATACATCATGGAAGAGGCGATTGGTAGTAAAATAGCGGATTATCTAATAAAACCGGTAAAACCAAATCAATTATTATTATGTCTAAAGAAGATTTTAGAAACTAATAAATTGATTAGTGATAAAACAAATTCATCCTATCAGCAAGAATTTAGGCAGTTGGCGATGGCTTTAAATGCTAGAATGGATGCTAAAGAATGGATGGAAATGTATTCTAAAATTGTTTATTGGGAACTAGAATTAGAACAAATCGAAGATTCTGGAATGCGCGAAATCCTTGAGCTGCAAAAGAAAGAGGCGAACAAACTTTTTTCTGATTTTATAGAAGATAATTATTTAGACTGGTTAAATGGTACCGAAAAGGCACCAGACATGCTATTTAATGCCATCAAAAATGACATTAGTCCGTTTTTAGGCAAAGAAAAAATAGCTGTTCTTGTAATCGATAATCTAAGGTATGATCAGTGGAAAATGGTGGAGCCCATCTTTTCTAAGTACTTTAAAAAAGAAGAAGAAAAAATTATTTTCACCATCCTTCCAACTGCTACTCATTATGCCCGAAATGCTTTTTTCTCCGGCTTACTTCCGAGTGAAATCGAAAAGAAGTTTCCTCAATTTTGGAGAAGTGAGGAAGACGAAGGCGGGAAAAACATGTTTGAAAAAGATCTTTTAGAGACGAATTTGAAGCGATTAGGGAAAGATATCAAATGGAGTTATTCAAAGATAACCAATTTAGAAGCAGGTAAAAAACTTAATGACCAATTCAACCAAATTAAAGACAACGACGCTAATTTTATTGTCTACAATTTTGTTGATATGCTTTCGCATGCTCGGACAGAGATGGAAGTGATAAGAGAGTTAGCTTCCGATGAAGCAGCTTATCGTTCTATTACTGTTTCATGGTTAGAACATTCACCATTGTTAGACATCGTTAAAAAGATTGCAGACGCTGGAATCAAATTAATTATTACTACTGATCATGGAACCATTAAAGTAAATAACCCCGTGAAAATTGTAGGAGAAAGAAATACTAATTCTAACCTTCGATACAAATTAGGCAGGGGCTTAAACTATAATGCCAAGGAAGTATTTACCGTGAAAAATCCTCAGGATGCATTTTTACCAAAAGTTAGGATGTCGACTGAATATGTTTTTGCCAAAGAGCAAGATTTTTTCGTTTATCCAAACAACTATAATCACTTTGCTAATTATTATCAGAATACCTTTCAGCATGGCGGCATTTCAATGGAAGAAATCTTGATTCCATTTATTGTTATGTCTGCAAAATAAATCACTTATTTAGAGTGTCTCTAATTAAGGTATTGCGTAACTTTGCGGAAACAACTAGTACTTTGCAAATATCTCCTTTTAACGTTCGTGAAATTCGGGAAGAATTTCCTGCCCTGAGACAACAAGTTTACGGGAAAAATTTAATCTATTTCGATAATGGCGCTACCTCCCAAAAACCACAAATGGTTTTGGATGCTATCAATCATTATTATTCAAAAGAAAATGCCAATATTCATAGAGGCGTACATTATTTAAGTCAGCGCGCTACGACAGAATACGAAGCTGCTAGAACAAGAATTCAAAAGCGTCTCAACGCAAAGTCATCCAATGAAATTATTTTCACGAAGGGAGCCACAGACGGAATAAATCTGGTAGCCTCTTCCTTCGGGAATATGTTACAGCAAGGAGATGAAATTATTATTTCAACGATGGAGCATCATTCCAATATTGTTCCTTGGCAAATGCTTTGTGAAAGGAAAGGCCTTGTCTTACGTGTTATTCCAATCAATTTTAAAGGAGAAATTCTTCAGGATGAATACGACAAATTACTTTCCAAGAAAACAAAATTAGTAGCGATCACACATATTTCGAATACCCTAGGAACGGTAAATCCAATCAAGGAAATGATTGCTAAAGCACACAGTGTTGGTGCGAAATTTCTGGTTGATGGTGCGCAAAGTATACAGCACCTATTAATAGATGTGAGGGATTTAAATTGTGATTTTTTCGTGTTTTCAAGTCACAAGGTATTTGGACCAACCGGTATTGGTGTCTTGTATGGAAAAGAAGATTTATTAGATCAAATGCCTCCTTATCAAGGTGGTGGGGACATGATTGCAAAAGTTACCTTTGAAAGAACGACCTATAATGAATTACCTTATAAATTTGAGGCAGGAACGCCACATATTGCAGGAGGAATCTGTTTAGGTAAAGCATTTGAGTACATTGATTCCATTGATTTTAAGGCAGTAGAAGTGCATGAAAGAGCTTTAGCCGAATATGCGTCGCAAGTATTAGAAACCTTTGAGGGATTGACCATAATTGGTGATGCGAAGAATAAAACAAGTGTTGTTTCCTTTTCAATCAAGGATTTACATCCTTTTGATATAGGAACACTATTAGATAAACAAGGAATTGCCGTACGAACGGGACATCATTGCACCCAACCACTCATGGACTTTTATAAAATTCCTGGGACAGTTCGTGCATCTTTTGCTTTTTACAATACCATGCAAGAAATAGATCAATTCGTTATTGCGCTAGAACGAAGTCTTAACATGTTAAAATAAGTACCATGGAGACCTCGAATGACATAAATATAATACAAGAAGAAATCATCAGTGAATTTGAAATGTTTGATGATTGGATGGAGAAGTATGAGTACCTCATCGAATTAGGTAAGGATCTTCCTATCATCTCTGAAGAGCTAAAGACAGAGGATAAACTTATTGAAGGATGTCAATCTAGGGTTTGGTTAAATTCAGAATTAATAAATGGAAAAATGGATTATCGGGCGGATTCCGATGCTATTATCACCAAAGGAATTATCGGCTTATTAATTAGAGTCATGAATAATCAAACGCCGGAAGTAATAATTAGCAATGAGTTGCTTTTTATTAAAGCCATTGGATTACAGGAGCACCTTTCCCCTACCCGTTCCAACGGATTATTGGGAATGGTAAAGAGAATGAAATTAGAAGCCATTAAAAGCTTGAACTTAAAATAATATATCTTTAATGGAAAATACGGCTGACTTAGAGGAAAGAATTGTTGCGATAATGAAAACGATTTACGACCCAGAAATTCCGGTGGATGTATTTGAATTGGGTTTGATTTATGAAGTTAAAATTTCCCCAGCTTTCCATGTAGATATTGACATGACCTTAACTTCCCCTAATTGTCCGGTGGCAGAATCCTTACCAAAAGAAGTGGAAGATAAGGTGGCTAGTGTTGAAGGAGTTGAAAGTGCTAAAGTCCACATCGTTTTTGATCCACCTTGGGATAAAGATATGATGAGTGAAGAAGCCAAATTAGAATTGGGGTTCCTTTGATTTTAAGGTAGAATACAATTTCAATGCTTAACTTGGTGATTAAATATAAGCTAGTTAGAGCGGTATTATTGTATTGTTGTTACTAGGAAAAAGGGTTGAAATTATTTGCGTTAAATGAAAAAAGCGTAACAGGTTTAATCCAGTTACGCTTTTCTCAAGAACTTAAAATAATTAACTTATTCCTTTATTATTTCAAAAGTTTGAATTGAATTTTCACCCACTTTAAACAAATAGATTCCTCCAGATAGATTTGAAACTGCAATTGAGGTAGTTTCATCATTTATTATTCCGGATAAAAGTGTTCTACCCATATTATCACAAATAATGTAAGGAGAACCAATTGAATTAAGCGCTGTCTTTACATTGATGATTTCACTTGTTGGATTAGGATAAAGACTCAATATGAAGTTATTCGTTGGTTCCTGAACGCCTAAAAAGAAATCATGCGTTGGCCAAGTGTTAATAACAGAAGGCAAGGCGTAAAGGATATCACTTATTGCAGCTTGTACATTGCCTACATTCGCTTTGGTATTTAATAAGATGACACCACTAACCTCATCGCCCCTTCTATCCAACATACCATCACAAGTAGAATACAATGATTCATAGTGGTACCAATTATTATCAAAAGAATTTAGATAAAATGCCATACCGAATCCATTGTATGCGACTGAAGGTGTGACCATTTGAGCAATTGTAGAAGCTTGAAGAATATCAGGTTTTGAAGAAAAACCATCTACCGCTGAAAGCCACAAACACATATCTTCTGCTGAAGCTACCCAACCTGAAGCAGCAGCCAAATTTTCCATGCAATAGCCCCCATATGCACCAGGAACCACACCACCACCGTAAATTGATGACACAGTGGAATTGTAGTTGTTATAATAATTAACTTCCATGGGTAATTGGTTGATTAAATCCGTTCGTCCAAGGTGCATATTTGTTATGTTGAGTGGAATTAAAATAGAATCACGCACATAATTTTCGTACCCTTGACCAGTCACTTTTTCAATAACTTGGCCTAAAATAGCATGGCCAATATTACCGTAAGCAGAAGTGGTCCCGGGATTATTATCTAAATAAATATTTTCAAGTACGTATTGAATTGTCGATTGAACCGTTCCAGGCGCTGGAACCCCCATACTTAATGTTATTTGATAAGGTGTATTTGATCCAAACCAATTCCCAAAAAAAGCATCTCCTGATATGTTACTATCCCAACCAGCTGTATGCTGAAGTAGGTGCTTAACTGTAATTGAATTAACTGCAGGATCTATCGGGTTTAGATAAATGGCGTCATTCAGTATGCCATTTACACCAAACACTACATCATTCAAATTAATTTGCCCTTCTTCTACCAATTTCAAAATGGCAACACTAGTAACTGGCTTCGATAAGCTCGCCACTCTAAAAATTGATTTAGGTTGAACCAGCGTAGCTGTTGTAGTATTTGCATACCCAAATCCACGGCTATATATTAAGCGACCTTTGTAAGTTAGTGCTAATTGTCCGCCCCTGATATTATAATCCGCTAACAAATTATTCATGGCGTTGTCAAAAATCTCTAAACCTGGCACCGCAAGACCTGTTTGCGCGTACGTGTTTTGTTTTGAACTTACTAAGAAAGTAAGTACAAGTCCTGTTAATAGTAACCTTTTCATTTTCATAAAATTAATTTTAGTAGTTAGCGTCAGCTGATTTTGACTTTCAAAACCATCTTTAATCTTTGGACCAGTAGTTAACTAGTTGCAGATGTAAAATTATCTCGGTAGAAATATAAAAAATTGTAAAAATCGAAAGTGAAATGATTGTTTTAAAAAAAAATAATATTGAGGAGAAATCCCTATCTAATTATATTTTCAAAACTATCATACCGCCAATGTTGAAAATCGGAAAAATCGGAACTTAGTTGATTGTCAATAAAATACTGTTTGGGAGTGATACCTGTTGCAGATTTAAAATCATTACTGAAATGAGCTTGGTCGAAATACTTCAAATGATAGGCGATTTGAGTGAGGGATTCTTCACTAGTAATCTGAAAGTCTAATGCCTTTTTAATTCGATGAATCTTAATTAAGTCTTTTGGGGAAACTCCAACATGTTGATTAAAAAGGTTTCTTAAAGTGGTGGATGTTACATTCAACATGGAACTTAAGTCCTCCACCTTATAAATATTTTCTTTAGAAATTAGTTGATGTGCTGCTGAAATCCTTTTATCCAATTCATCAGTAAGCATATTAGCTTTCAAAAACGCTTCAATTTTGTCCATTAAGTCTTCATCATTTTTGCACTGACATAAATTCTCATACAGTTTATTGACCTCCTCTTTTCTGAACAAATCAAACAAATCCGTTCCATTCGTTTTATAAGTCGAATGCAGAGCATCTTTTAAAAATAATTGAAGATAATGTGGATAAAATCCGAAGGATATTTCACGGTAATTGGGACTCATTTTCAGTAATTGAACTTTATCAATTAGTCCGTAAAGATGAACTTTTGATTGCTTTTGCCATCCCTCATCTGTTTTTATATGGCAGTCCCCTTCTAGAACAACCGTAATTCCTAATTCTCCATTGGGAACACAACAGTATATGAATTCTTTATTTCCATTAGACAAATCATAAACATCAGTCAAATATTTAGCTGAGAGTGGTTTTGTTTTAAAGTTAATTAACCTAAATTTCATGCTATATAACTTGTTGTCTTTCAAATATATGAATTAAAACCAATAAGTTACCATCGACGCAAACAAATAAATATAACGAAGCGGCTTTCCTTATTTTTCTTTTCGGATCAAATCTAAATCGTGAAAATCAAAGCTAAAGTCAATAGTTGGCGAAATACCTTCCATTTTAATCGATTGTGCTTTACCTGTCTCATCGAAAGAAAAAATAGCAAAGGCATCGCAATTCATCGCTTGGTATTCCCATTTTATGGCAAAGGTATTCGCGTTGTACAAAGCCATCGGTCCATTTAATTTTGGAGAACGAATACATTTTATCCATAATTGCTTATTTTTTTCGAACACTTCCACATCACCAAACCAACTGTCCGAATATGTACCGATAAAGTTTTCATTTTTCACCTTACTATTTTTCGCTAATTCAACTTGTTCCCACGTTTTTTTTGTGACACTGTCCCCTTCATCTTTATCTTCATTACCCCACTCGACCATTTTATCTATCCAAGCATAATCGTTTAGGCCTAAATAACTATCCGCAATGGTATTGGTGACGGAAGAAAAAAGTCCTCCTCCGCCATTTTCAGTATTGGTTAAAATGACGATCCCTACATTCAAATCTGGATACATCGTAACGATAGAAAGCATTCCGGGGAGCGCTCCAGTATGAGACACTTCAAATTTCCCAGCGACATCCGTCAAGCACCAACCCAAGCCATAGCCGTTAAAATGGGAATTGTATCTTGGATTATCATTTGTTTCCAGTACGGTATGAATCCGCCACATTTCATTGTGATTTTGCACAGAAAATAATGAGGAATTTAAATCAGTTCCATACTTTCCTTTATTTAATCGGACGATCATCCATTTTGACATATCGGCAACATTAGAGAAGATACCGCCTGCTGCATCTGCCATTCCTATATCATAAGTAGCTATTGTTTTTATTGTACCGGATTCAGATGAATGTGGCGATGCCAAATTACTTTTGTCTTTCTGCAAATAACCAACAAAGGTATTGTTCATTTGTAAAGGTTCGATAATCCGCTTTTGCACAAACAATTCATAACTCATGCCGCTGGCTCTTGCAATTACTTCCCCAGCTACCATGTATAATAAATTATCGTAATCAAACTGTGTTCGAAAGGCGGAAACAGGTTTAAAATATTGAAAGCAGCTTACCACATCTTGAATTGTAAAATCTGTACCATCTGGAAAAAACATCAAATCGCCAACACCCAATCCAAGTCCGCTGCGATGCGTTAATAAATCTAGGATATTGAAATTCTCCGTAACATAATCGTTGTACATTTTGAATTCAGGGATATGTTCAATCACTTTGTCTGTCCATTCAATTTTTCCTTCCTCTTCCAAAATGGCCAATGCTGTAGTTGTAAATGCTTTGGTATTAGAAGCTATCTGAAAATTAGTATTTTCATTTACTGTTTGTTTCGAATTGATATCCACCAGGCCATAGCCTTTGGAATGAATTACTTTTCCATCTTTCACAACTGCAACGGCAGCCCCTGCCACCTTAAATTTCACCAAGGCATCAGCGACCAATGAATCAATTTGATTAGAGGATAGTTGAGCAAAAGTTATGCATGGAACAAATAAAATAAAAAATAAGGATCGTTTCAATATAGTATTTTTTCTCATTTTAATTATTGATTTATTATTTTAATACACTATAGAAAAAAGGCGATACAAATTTGTTTCCTTAATTTTTCTTAAAAATATAGCGCATTCGCTTCGCTTTTAAAGCATTATAATATTCGAATTCCAAGTCTGTATTGGTCAGTAAAAATAAGCGTGTAATGAGGGTGTCTTGACCAATCACAAAATTAATTTCTTCGTTTTTAAGATGTAGAAAATAATGTCCCGCAAGTTGAAAAGTATCCGTAAGTTGTCCTGAATTACCTGCGAATGATGAGGAAACAGTGCCATTCGCCAATTGCGCATCATCGAAAACTAAGCTTCCAACAGCTTGTTCATCGTAAAAAGAAAATCCTTCATTGTCTTGGTATTTTACCAGCTGAATTTGCCATGTTCCACTTAGTTTCTTTTTAAACGAATTCTCTTTTGAACAGGAAATAATTAGCTGAATAAAGGAAAGAATCAAGATGTATTTCTTCATAGCATCAAACTTTAATGAAAACACAGGAAGCAAAAGATTTCATGGCTACGATCAAAGCGCTTGGATCCACATCAAATTTAGGGTGATGCACCCCATAATTAATTTCCTTGGTAGGATCAGCTACGCCAACACGGTAAAAACAAACCGGGGCAATTTGACTGTAAAAAGCAAAATCTTCAGAGGTCATCCGTAAGGGCAAATCGATTACATTTTCCTCCCCAAAGTTCAGTTGGAATAAGGCCTTTGCTTTATTGGTGACTCCCTCATCGTTATGTAAAAATGGATAACCAATAGAAATATCGATATCGATAGACCCGCCATATTTTGCAGCGAGCTTTTCAAAATTTTCAGCCATTAAGTCATGTGCCTTTTTACGCCATGCTTCATCCATGGTGCGAAAAGTGCCTTTCAAGATCGCTGAAGAGGGAATTACATTCGTTGAACCGTAAGCCTCCATTCGACCAAAAGAAATTACTTGTGGAACGTCATGCGGTTTTTCAATAGTTAAAACTTCTTGGGTCGATAAGATAATTTCTGCCGCAATAGACAAGGGATTAACGCATTTTGCTGGCACGGCACCATGGCCACCTATGCCGTTAATAGTCAAGTGGATTTCATCACAAGAAGCCATATAAAGTCCACCTTTTAAGCCAAGTTCTCCAGCCATTAAATCCGGAAAAACATGCAAGGCAAATAAGTGAGAAACTTTTGGGTTTTCCAACACGCCATCGGCAATCATCAAGGTCGCACCACCAGGATTTTGCTCCTCCCCAGGCTGAAAAATTAATTTCACAGGCTGAGGAAGTTCGTCTTTAATGCTCATTAGAATTTCAGCAACTCCTAAAAGTGTTGCTGTATGAAAATCGTGACCGCAAGCATGCATAATTCCCGGACGTTTAGAACGGTAAGTCACCTCATTTTCCTCTTGTATAGGTAATGCATCTAGATCAGCCCTTAGTGCAACGCATGTTGCCTCTTTCGAATGAAGATCATTTCTAATGATACCAACAACACCCGTTCCACCAACTTTCGTTTCATGAGGAATACCCAATTCTGTTAGTCGTTCGGAAACAAAAGCCATTGTTTCAAATTCTTTATAGGATAATTCTGGATGCTGATGTAAATGTTCCCTATATCCTTTTATCTTTAGATAAAGATCTGCTGCTTTGCGAGAAATGGCGCTAAAAATTTCAGGATTCATTGGAAGATAGATTTGAAAATCCCGCTAATAATAAGCGAAAAGAAACATAGGCCATAATACATCCAAAGATAATTTGGACGATGCTAGGTGAAAGTTTCAGGGATAATTTTGAACCGATAAACCCACCAACAAAAAAAGTGAGTGCTATAATCAACCCGAATTTCCAATTGACCTGTCCTTGCTTCCAATAATTAAAAACAGCCAAAAATACAACGGGCATACAAAGAATAAACAAGGAAGTTCCTTGTGCTTCGTGCTGAGACAAACCTAACAAAAACACCAAGGAAGGAACAATGATAATTCCACCACCAACCCCAACAAAACCACTTAAAACACCCGCCATAAGACCAGTAGCAGCAAGAATAATAATTGTTTGTATTGTCATGATTAATTCAAAATTAACATAAAGTTTTGAATCACTAATCGATTAGTAGATTACATCCTCTTAAATCCGCCATTTCAATACGGCCTTCCAAAACAAAACCATCTTTCAAAACCCTTCCCATATCTTGCGTAGCAATAAAACTACAACTATGTAAATTTGCTAAATCAATAATGTTGACTCCCCCTTTTTTTCCATCTTCCAGCAATTGCAAAGGATCATACACATCACGGATTAAGACTTTCATCCAAGGCGGACAATGAAAAACACCCTCTTGCTTACTGTAAGCTTGAGAAAGTAATTCTGTCATGCCATATTCAGAATAAACAAAAGATAAATTCAATTTTTCTTTTAAAATTGCATGCAATTCAGCTTTGGAGAGTTCTTGTCGCCGGCCTTTCATTCCACCTGTTTCAATAACAATCGCTTCGGCTAAATCTACACCGTGGTCGGCTAAGTCTAATAAGGCATAAGAAACACCGATAATTACCGGAACTTTCCCTAAAGAAATTGCTTCTAAGTAAGCCGTTTTTAGTGTAGCGACATCTCCCAACAAAAATTGAGATAAGGAATTATTGGATTGAGAAATCAGTTCATTGACCATGAATACCAAACTTGAATCTCCTTGGCTTAGATAAGAGGGTAATAAAGCCATGATAACTTGGTTTTCTGGTAAGCCTATTGCTTGGCGATATGCTAATGAAAAGGATTTTTTATATACGTTGAGATCAGCCACATAATGAGCACTCCTGGCAACTCCCCCAGTTCCACTACTTTTAAAAATTGCTGCTGCATTATCAAATGCATCCGAAAGAATAGCGCGCTGCTTAAAAAACTCAATCGGTAAAAATGGAATTTCGTTCAAGGACGTGGGAACAGGACGATTGAGTAATCGAACATACTCACCATACATCTTGCAATGTGTCTTTTGATAATGATAAATCTCTAAA
>Ga0214919_10005782_pt1 | contig 17310 bp, 25 predicted proteins | sample LL1503_MetaG_FD_177994 | JGI IMG/M metagenome (GOLD analysis project Ga0214919, IMG submission 177994) | Freshwater microbial communities from Lake Lanier, Atlanta, Georgia, United States - LL-1503 | ecosystem: Environmental > Aquatic > Freshwater > Lake | place: USA: Georgia | collected...
TAGATTGGCCGGGCAGGGCTTATCAGTCTCTTTGAATGTGGTGTTGTTGGGGCCGTAGACAGAAGCAGACGAGGCTACTTGAAGCGGCACTTTGTAAAGCTGACACCGTTCCATCAATGTAATGGTAAACCCTACGTTCTGCTTACGAAGGGCAACCCAGTCATCGCACCGAGTGTCTGAAATAGCGCCCAGATGAATAACCCGATCTATTCCATAAAGGGAATAATCATCACCCCATTCGCACAGATCTAGGTCATGGTCAGCCAATGCTTTGACCATGTTTTGGCCGATGAACCCTTTGTAGCCAGTAATTAGGATACGCATACTGCTCCAATGCTCCGGCAAGAGATTGCCGCCTTCTCATTGGCAAATGGCAAAGCGATATCCATATCACCCGTTTCTAGGTGTTTAAACACCATGGCGGCTAGAAATACATCTCCTGCGCCACATACATCCACAACTTCTATCACCTTAGCCGGGTAGAGTGATTCTTTATATCCACACCCTTTAGCTCCGTAAGTGACGATCAGTTTGTCAGGCTCTGGCAGGGAGGTAGATTCGTACAGTTCCCGTTGGTTGATCTTGATATAGATCCCCGGGAAGTCTGCCAAGTTACGCTTCTTTGTGTCCATGTAGATAGGGCCATCGAACTGCCTGCGCAGTTCTTTAATGGTTTCATTCCAGATATAGCCCTTGTTGTAGTCAGATATAACAATGGCATCGAAGCCGACAAAGTCATGACCAAACTGGTAAGGCTTGGACTCCAAGTCTTTGTCCACTCTGAGGAGATGCTCTCCAGTTCTGCGGTCGATGTATCTAACCTTGCGGGACATCTCTGCCCCGAAAGACACAACCACGTTAGCCCCCAATGCTTGGAGATTCTGGGCTACGTTGTATGCCATGCCCATCTTTTCTTCTTTATCCAAGAAGTTCAACAACGGCGCAGAGGATTCTGGATTTACTCTCCGAATTTCGCCGTAGCGGTATTCATCTATGCAGGCATCGCCAAGGACTAGGACACGCATTGACTGTCTCCCGGCTCAACTCGGTAGTTATCTTCCACGGAATCAGCCGTAGATACTTCCATGATTGCCCCGTTAATTAGGCAAACCAACTGGTGAGGGACAAGCGGTGGGTTGTGCCAGACATCCCCGGGATTAAGGAGTTTTTCATGGCGGCTGGCATCTTTAGTGTCGATCCAGATGACCTTGAACAGACCACCTTGGACGAGCCAAGTCTCGTCCTTTTCTCTGTGGAAGTGCATAGAGAACTTAGCACCGCCCCGGAAGGTCATTAACTTACCGCAGTATTTATCGTTGGTAGCCCAGATTAGCTCCGAACCCCAGCCCTTGTCTACTGTTCCTTTGAGTCGCATCGATTATCCTTGTAGATGAATATCCATCGAGGAACGGGATGATAACTGTTTGTTCAACCAAATTAGAACCAATAACTTGGTCAGGACGATAGTCGCCACCCTTGGTGATGATGTCTGGAGCAATGTATTTAATTAACTCCAGCGGTGTGTCTTCTTCAAAGATCTCTACTTGATCTACACATCTTAAAGATAACAACATAGCCCTGCGGTCATCTTGATTGTTAATAGGTCGGCTCTCACCCTTGAGCCGCCTAATAGATGCGTCTGAGTTTAAACCAACAACTAACCTTGTACCCAGTGCCTTTGACTTCTTGAGATACTCAATGTGCCCCCGATGAAGCACATCAAAGCATCCATTGGTAAAGACAATCTTCATCCTACGCTGTACAGGGATGGACGCTGTTTTGGGTTAATGCGGCGGGCCAGTTCTTCAGCGTAGTACTGCATACCCCATGGGCCGTTAATGCGAGCATCGTACTTTTCTGGGGGTACAAATAATCGGTTTGTATCCTCGAAGCGACCCTCTTTAATGCGGTCTACCCAGATCAGGAAATCTGGGTTAAACGCTTCACGGGCTTCTGGCGTAGGGCAGACAAAATCAGCAATGACATAGGAGCCGTGGCGACTAGCGATGTCACACAGTACACCCATACGGCGGGCTTGTTCAAGACGGTCGGCTACGCTAAAGCCAAGGTCTTTGTTAATTTCACGCCGAATCTCGTCAGCGTTGAAGTGAACAGCACTAAGCTCCCGAGCGAGAGCTTCTGCCAGTGTTGTCTTACCCGCCCCGGGCAGACCCATGATCAAAATCTTCACAGCAAAGCGTCAAGCTGATCGTGAGTTGTAGCGGCATCAATAGCGGCTTGTTTGGTCAACATAGCCTGACGCGCTGTCTCAACGGCTGTAGCATCGTACTGCTCATTAGGATTAGGGTTCAGTTGCAAACGGGCTTGCTCCATCACCACTTGCTGGAATGCAAAACCAGCGTTGGCTTTCATACCATTCTTGCGGTCATCCACAGAGATTTCGTATGTGTCCCAGATGATCTGCACTGGATCAGTGTTTAGATCAAAGCGGTGGGCTGTGTAACCCTGACGATGTGCTGTGATTGCAGGACGAACTTCCACAGCGTTGCGCCAGCCGTTATTGCCTACGCCTTCTGCGGGAGGTGTATCCCAGCAATCTTTGACTTGACCGTCAACTACGCGAACAAAATGTGTCATTTAAGACTCCTTTAAAAAATTAAACAGTCGTTACAACTGCAATTGTATGGCTATCACCCATTGAAAAGTTTGACCATGTTGTTAATGCACCAACCTGTTTTGGACTAGAGTAATAAGTTGTGTTGCCTAAACCCAGTTGACCGCCAACGTTGTAGCCCCAATCCCACATTGTTCCATCATTTTTAATGGCGCCCATAAAGAATTGCGAGCTAGTATTAACGTACGACCAACTTGTCAATGCGCCAATTTGTTTTGGCGAGTTGTATTGACTGGTATTACCCAAACCTAATTGGCCATTACCACCAGTGCCCCAAGACCAAATAGTTCCATCAGTTTTTAAAGCAATACAAGCATAACTTCCAGAAGCAACATTCAACCAGTTTGTTAAAGCACCAACTTGTTTAGGAGATGAGTAGGAAGTGATATTACCTATGCCCAATTGTCCATTTCCATTATTTCCCCAAGTCCACAGAGTGCCATCAGTTTTAATGGCGGCAACTGTTCTATATGGACTGGCGCTTACTTTAGACCATGTAGTCAAAGAGCCAATTTGTTTAGGAGATGAATAGTTGGTTGTGTTACCAAGACCTAATTGGCCATCAGTGTTTCTGCCCCATGACCATAAAGTACCATCAGTTTTTACGGCTATTGAATAATTACCGCCACAAGAAACTTTAGACCAATTAGTTAAAGATCCAACTTGTACAGGTGATGAGTAAGCCGTAATATTTCCCAAACCCAAACCGCCATAGTTGTTATATCCCCAAGACCAAAGCGTTCCATTGGTTTTAATTGCTATTGATGCTGATCCATTAATAGATACAGTAGACCAGTTTGAAAGAGAACCTACCTGTATTGGAGAGGAATAATATGTAGTGTTATTAGTGCCAAGTTGGCCATAGCCATTTCCACCCCAATTCCAAAGTGTTCCGTCTGTTTTAACAGAAGCACTTGAATTGTTGCTAGTAGAAAGAACAAGCCATGTAGATAATGATCCAACTTGGTTTGGACTATTTTTGGATGCGGTATTACCAAGACCTAACTGCCCGTAACTATTTTGACCCCAAGCAAATAAATGTGGCACTGGTGCAGACGGCCAAGTAGCGGCACCCTTAGCATTGGCTTGACTGCTGAGGTTCCAGATACCTGAGTATTGAACGCCTGATACGACTGTTACTGCCATGATTTATCCTAGCGCCAATGTTGAATAGTTGCCTGCTGAAACAGCTAACCATTGATTAAGCGCACCAACTTGTTTTGGACTTGAGTAGTTGGTGGTATTACCAAGACCTAATTCGCCAGATGGGTTTCCACCCCATGCCCAAAGAGTACCATCAGTTTTAATGGCCATACTATTATTTCTTCCGGCGGCAACCAAACTCCAATTTGTCAATGCACCTACTTGCTTGGGGCTGGAATAGGTTGTGATATTACCAAGCCCAAGTCGCCCGGATGTATTTAAACCCCATGACCAAAGCGTGCCATCGGTTTTTGTAGCTAAAGAATAATAGCTACCACTATTTGCCACTTTAGACCAATTTGTCAATGCGCCTACTTGTACAGGCGATGAGTAATAGGTTGTATTATTAAGACCTAATTGGCCTTGAGGATTTGCTCCCCATGCCCATAAAGTGCCGTTGGTTTTAACTGCCAAAGCAAATATTGGATTAGTTGTTGGGATAGCAATAACCGCCCAATTTGTCAATGCGCCAACTTGTTTTGGACTCGAATAATTGATGGTATTGTTTAAACCTAAATTTCCAAAACCACCACCACCCCAGCCCCAAAGAGTCCCATCGGTTTTGATAGCCAATACCCAGTTTCCACCAGTTTGTACATTTGACCAAGTTGTTAAAGCTCCAACTTGTTTGGGCGATGAGTATGATGTGGTGTTACCCAATCCTAATCCGCCATAATAATTTCTACCCCAAGTCCACAATGTGCCGTCTGTTTTGACAGCGGCTGTCATTGGCTGAGTTTGAGCATAATTACTTGTGGATACTTGTTTCCAATTGGTTAAAGAACCAACCTGTTTTGGCGATGAGTAATATGTTTGATTATTAAGACCAAGCTGGCCATAAATGTTATATCCCCACATCCACAATGTGCCGTCCGTTTTAACAGAAGCACTTGTTCCATAGCTTGAAGAAACCGTTAACCAATTTGTTAAAGAACCAACAACTATTGGAGATGAATAAGAGGTAGTGTTGCCATTGCCAATTTGTCCATAGTTATTAAAACCCCAACCATACAAGTTGTAATAAGTGGTCGAGGTCTGAGCCGCCAGCGGATTAAACCCCGGCTTGTTGATGCCAGCGGCGTATCTAAAGCTCATGCCACTCTCCGAATAGCGGTTTTGTTAGACAGATTAAACATATTGCACCTTCCAACCTTGACTATGGTTACGAGCGCCACGAGCAACAGATGACATATTACCAATACGCAAGTTATGCTCAGTACAAAATAAACTTAAACTAACTCCACTATATTCCACACCATCTGGTGATGTCGCTATAAATCTTTTTGCCAAATAATGCTTAGCACCAACAATTCCAGCCCTGCTTTTAGCAACCGATTCTGGCTTTTGTTTTCTGCCAAACATGGGATTTTTGTCACCAGCCAATGAAGCAACTGGGCCTTCCCCGCCACCACAGATGTTATACCCATTAGGCGCAACTGTGTTGTAAGCGTTTATAAGTTTTGCTTCCATTTCCAAGCAGTATCTACGGTTGCTGACCAAAAGAACTTTCATTTCAAAATTCTCTTTGCCATGTTTTGCAATCGCGTTAGATAAATAAGATCGGCGTTTGGCTTTGGCGCAATGAAAGATAAACCGTTTGTGCGGATTTTTTGTCACACCAAAGTACTTCATGCCATCTAGCTTGTTGGCAATTTCGTACACGGTGCAAGATTCTTCAGTCACGCCACATTCCTTAGCTTTGGTTGCCCAAACATTTTAATTAAACTTGCTTTAACTGACAAGAATGGATGCGTCCAATCGCCATAAACTTCCTGCCTAAACAGTCTCATGCTGTCGTAATATGGTGTTTTGTCGCCGTCCATGGAATACAGGAAGTATGGCATGACAGGCGTGATTACCCAAGTTTCTACACCCATAGCGGACGATAGGTGTGACACGCTGGTACAAGCTGATATGACCAGATCACAACTTGCAACAGCTTGCTGGGTATCCTGCCAAGTATTCAGCGGTACTTGTTTTACCCAGCTTGGACATGATTCTGAGCCTTCATCTCTTTGCAAAGAAACAAATTCCACATCAATATCTTTTACCGCATCAAACATAAGTTCATACGGAAATTTTTTATTGTGTTCAGCTTCAAATTTACTGTTGCCCTGCCAACGCAGTCCGATGCGTTTCTTGCGGCCTTTGATTGCCATGGGCTTTTCAAGGTATGGCGCGCCAGACAGGTCACGCAACTCCAGACCCAAAGGAACTACAGCAGACATACCAGCAACCCAGAAGTCGTGGTAGATACCAAAGGTAGCTTCGTGCTGTACCACGGCTGATACGCCTTCTACGCCTTGGAACAATGATGCAAGTGGGCCAGTGCATGACACCACTACCTTACATCCACGCTCTGCAATCAGCTTGGCATAACGGATCTGGTGAATCTGATCGCCCAGACCGCCTTCCAGATACAGCATGACTGTACCCTTTGTCTTGCCATCCCATTGGGGTGTAGGCACATCAGGGCGTGAGTTACCAAAGACATTGACGATACGGCCTCTGTCCATCAGGCTGTAGCCCTTTTGGATCTGACCTTGACGCAAGTAGTACCAGCCACGGTTATAGGCGGCTCGGTGGTTGCTAGGCTCTTCAGCTTCTAACTTCTGAGCCAGTCGCCAACCTTCAGCAAAGTCACCCATTGTGGATGCGGCAAGCTGTAGGTCTAGGTCATGCAACTCAGGAACTGTGCGTGGACGCTCAAGCCAGAACTCCGGCTGGCAGAAAGCTGAGTAGTGGTGCTTCAGCAGATCGCGGGGGTCTTGCTTATGCTGTGGTGCCAATACAGGCTTGACATCGTGCATCCCTGCGTGACCGTGCAAGTTCTCGTCATCTTCAGCCACTGTTGAGCCGTCAATGTTGTTGAAGTCGTAGGCAAACTCAGGCAGACCTAAGAACTCATGGATACGTGCTAACTGCGCTTTGGGGTCAGCTAACAGGTCTTCGTACTCAACAAACAGGAAGTTTTCTGGTGCGTACTCGTAGCCGTTTTGCAGGGAAATGTAAGCGGCGCGGAGGTGATCCATCAGTTGACCAGTCGCCATGAACTCGTCTAGGTCTGTTGGTTTGGCAACACGGATGAAGCTGGCGGCGCAGTCCGGAACAGAACGAACTGTAGCGATGATCTTAGGCTGACGGCCTAGCACCTGTGACATAGCGCCCATGATCTGGGCAATAGGCCAGCCACGGGACTTGTCGATGATGACAGGTTTATCAGTGTCTTCGTAGAACGCATCAATTGCACCGCGCATGGTCTGCGCTAACTTACTTCTCTCAGGGTCATTCTCGTTTAGTAAACCCGCTGAGTGCCATGTATTAGCCAAGCCATCAAGAGCGTGGACAAGCCCAGATGTGGTGGATACATGGGTCATTGGGTTCTGGTTTAAGATAGCCGCAAGGACTGTTGAACCAGAGCGAGGAATGCCAGAGAGAAAGTGCAGTGTTTTGTTCATGTATTAATTAAGTTGTTGCAATTGCAATTGTATTGCTGTATCCGCAGGTTACTTTTAACCACGATGTTAACAACCCAACTTGTTTGGGGCTGGAATAATTTGTAACATTTCCCAAACCTAATTGACCTTTATGATTTCTACCCCAAACCCATAAAGTCCCATCAGTTTTAATGCTGGTTGCGGCATACGATCCGCCAGATAAAGATAGCCAATCAGTTAATGCACCAACTTGTTTGGGGCTAGAGTAATAAGTAGTGTTGCCAAGTCCCAATACTCCATATTGATTTTTACCCCAAGACCACAAACTGCCAGATTTAATTGCCATAAGTTGTCTAGTAAATCCCGCAACACTTGTCCATGTGTTTAAAGCTCCAACTTGTTTGGGAGAAGAATAATTTGTGGTGTTGCCAAGACCTAATTGGCCTTGTCCGTTGTAACCCCATGTCCATATAGTTCCATCAGTCTTTAAGGCAACTATAGAAATAGCCGCATAAGCACTAGAAACTTTCCACCAGTTAGTCAAAGCACCAACTTGTTTAGGGCTGGAATAACCTGTTATATTGTTTAAACCTAATTGACCTTGTAAATTACTTCCCCACGACCATAAAGTACCATCGGTTTTAACAGCAAAACAAGCATATCCATTTGGAGCTACACTTGCCCAATTTGTTAAAGATCCAAGTTGTTTTGGTGAAGAGTAATTTGTTAAATTTCCTAGACCTAGTTCTCCACTACCATTATTACCCCAAACCCATAAAGTGCCATCTGGCTTAATGGCATAGACAGAGTAACCATTATGGGATACAGATGACCAAGTTGTTAAAGCTCCTACTTGCTTTGGAGATGAATAATAAGTAGTGTTTCCTAATCCTAATTGACCACTTGCATTAGCCCCCCAAGACCAAAGAGTGCCATCGGTTTTTGTGGCTATAGAACTGTAAACACCAGATGCAACATTTAACCATGTAGTTAAAGCACCAACTTGTTTTGGGCTTGAATAATTGGTTGTATTACCTAAACCTAAAGCTCCATTACTTCCACCGCCCCATGAAAATAAATGCGGGGCAGGCGGGCTAGGCCAAGTCCCAGCCGCAATAGCGGCATTCACCTGTTGCATTGTCCAGATGCCTGAGTATTGAACGCCGGGATATGTTACTGGCATAGTTGTCTCTTAATAAGCTAAGGCGAAAGTTGTCTGAGCGCCAGCAGTAATATAGCCCCAATTTGTAGAACCCACTTGTACTGGTGAACTTCTGGCGGCTGTGTTACCGCTTGCTAATTCACCTAAAGAGTTAAGTCCCCAAGTCCAAATAGTTCCGTCTGTTTTAGAAGCAATAACATGATTTTTACCAAGTCTTACAGATGCCCATGCAGTTAATGCACCAACTTGTTTTGGGGAAGAGTAATTTGTTGTATTGCCTAAACCTAAAGTACCAGAGGCGTTCCAACCCCCAACCGCCCATAATGTACCGTCAGTTTTAACAGCTAATGCATTATATTCAGATGCCGAAACTTGCAACCAATTTGTTAAAGCTCCGACTTGCTTTGGGCTGGAATAATATGTTGTATTACCTAAGCCTAGTTGACCATAACCATTAGCACCCCAAGACCAAAGAGTGCCGTCTGTTTTAATTGCGTAAGTGTTTTGTATGCCAGATACTACAGATGACCATGTAGTTAATGAACCAATCTGCTTAGGAGATGAGTAATTGGTAACATTACCTAAACCTAATTGTCCAGAAGCGTTGTAACCCCAACCATACAATGCGCCGCTGGTGGTAATTGCAAAACCACCTAAATTTGCACCTGTGGAAATTTTTGCCCAAGTGGTAAGTGTGCCTATTTGTTTTGGCGATGAATAGTCAATTGTAGTGCTAAGGCCCAACCTGCCCAGACTACCACCACCCCAAGTCCAAATAGTTCCATCAGACTTTAAAGCCATAGAAGCATTGTTAATAGTTCCAACGGCAGACCAAGTAGTCAATGCTCCAACTTGCTTTGGTGATGAGTAATAAGTCGTATTGCCCAATCCCAGTTGGCCTGATTGATTACGGCCCCAAGCCCACATGGTTCCGTTAGTTTTTAACGCCAATGTGTTGTATCTAGTAACAACTGTTAACCAATCAGTTAAAGAACCAACTTGATTAGGGGAAGACTTGTTGGCGGTGCTACTTATACCTAATTGACCAAATTGGTTATCACCCCAGCCATTTAAATAGTATGTATACGAAGGTGTCTGAGCCGCTAGAGGATTAAACCCCGGCTTAACAATACTCCCAGCGAACATTTGTCGTAATGACATACTGTTCTCCGATCAAGAAATTACTTCGTAGCTAATCGTGTAAGTGATACCGCTTGCTGTTCCTGAAGTCACCGTGATGGATGAGTTCTCTTGCAGATATACAGCAGTTGTCTTATCCACGGCGATCAGTGATGCACTTGCTGGCACGGAGATCGTAGAGATAATTGGGTAAGCTGTACCGCCCGATGGAGCAGAGCCTTGAGCTACACCTCCGTTTGTGTAAATCGCCACAGTAGCGTTCACAGCAGAAGAGCCATTCACATTAGCGCAGACGATCTGGTTGATCTTGTAGACCTGACCGCTGGATGCGGCGTTGGCCAAAAGAACAACAGCAGTCGTACCGCCCGGTGTGTAGTATGTGGTCGTGCCGGAGGCTGTGGTCGCGGCTAAGAGATTAGGATTGGCCATGATGGTTCCTTAAATACTGAAGATGAAGTTGAGCATGGTGGCTTTGGCTTGTGATACACCAGAAGCGGCGGGGGCGGCTGATGTCCATGTCGTACCGTTAGACACCAAAACATTACCATTTGAGCCGGGGGCTACTGTCTGCACGGCAGATGTTCCATTACCCAGCAACACATTGTTAGCCGTTAAGCTCGTAGAACCTGTACCGCCTGATGCCACACCGATAGCCGTTGAAGCAGTAACTGTTGTAAACGCACCAGACGCTGGGGTTGTAGCGCCCACTGTACCGTTTAAAGCACCTGCCAGCTTAGTAGCTGACAGTGTTGTGCCGTCCCATGTCAGGGCTGAAGAAGCACCAAAAGCACCAGAGTTGTTGAATTGGATCTGCGTATTGGAGCCAGCGGCAGAACCACCGCCCACGTTTACAAAGTCAGAACCATTCCAAGCAATGATCGCCCGTGTGCCAGCCGCAACTGTTACACCGGTTGTTGGGCTTGTTGGGCCACCACGAACTGTAATAGCATAGCCACCGGTCGTGTCATTAATAACAACATAGGTTTTACTCTGCTTGGGGGTGTTGATGTTACGGGCCGCTGTACGTGCGCCTGTGCATAACAAAACTGCGTACTGAGAGCTAGTGGATGTCAGGCCGGTGCTGGCATATGTGCCAACAGTAACTGACAAATCAACGTCTGCGTCTGTGGAAATTGTCTGTGTACCAGCTACCGCAACGTCCACAATCTGCGAAATGGCGTTGTTGATGGTGTCGCCCCACTGACCAGACAATGTGCCTGTGGCCGGGAGGGTCAACCCGATTAGGGATGTATTTGCCATTTAAAGCTCCTACTGTGTAGAAATTAGTGTCCAACCGGGCGTTTCAGTATTGCTCACATCAGTCCAGCCCGGTGTTTGTGGATTGCTGATATTTTGCCAGTTTGCAGTCTCTGTGTCATCAATAACTTCCCACAAATTTCGTCCTGATTCTGTGGATGTTATTGCCATCGTTTCGGATCTGCTTACGCCATAGCTGGTTACCGCTTGCGGATTGTCGCTGATGGCCGCTGACTCTGATAAAAACTCTGTGTAATACGTGCCAACTGTTGTGCTGTCCGTGATTGCCATCGACTCAGTGATGGACATGATTAGGGTCGCCAGAGCTACCTCAGCGATGGCCACCGATTCCGTAACACTGGCCACGAACAGGGCTACGGCTTCTTCGACAGTAGCCGTGGCCGCAGTTTCCGTAATGGACACAGCATAAGTGGCGTTGGCATCCTCTGTTTCGCTGATGGCCGCCGTTTCAGTTACCGTGGTCGTATAGGCCGTAGTAGCCGTATTGGCATCTGTCAGTGCCGCAGTCTCTGTAATGTCTTTGGCAAACGTAGCCGCTACAGTTTGGGTGGCTGTAGCCGCCGCAGTTTCTGTGCGACTTACGGCAAATGTTGCCGCTACGGATTGGGCTTCTGCTAGGGCGGCTGTCTCTGTGATAGAGACACCAAAGTTGGCTGTAGCCGCCTCGGATGTGGTAATCGCTACGGATTCTGTAACACTGTCGGCGTAGACATCTCCGCCACCCCAGTAGCCATCACCCCAAGCGTTTACACCCCATCCGGTTGCCATGTTAGGTCAATGTGGCTGTATAAGTAACTGCGATTGTGTCGCCATTAACAACAGACTTAGAACTAGAGAAGTCACCAGCGGAAAACAATGTTCCGGTCGTGTTGTCTTTAGTTGCGCTACCGCCAATGTTGATAAAACAACCAGCCACTGTACCTGTGCTAGTCATGGAGAATGACACGGCAGAAGATGTAGCTTTGCTACCAGCAGAAGCGGCGCTAAATGAAGGCGTAGGACGGTTACCTGAATAGGTCGGAGCGTTAGCCAGACCAACTTCCAACCAGCCTGCGTGTGAGGACTGTGTGTCTGTTACGGCGGCTGTACCTGTACCCTTCAAGCCCATCACAACTGCGCCACCAGCGGTGTTGCCCAGTGTTGTGTCCAATGTGAAATTCTTGCCCACTGTCGTGACCAAGTTCTTAATATCGTCTTCCCACTTGATCTGGCCGTCAGCGCCATAGCAAACTGCATGGTAAGTGCCATGAATAGACATTGTGTCTTCAGGCATTGTGTTGTATTTAGTAACCGCTTCCACTTTGTCTGTCGCGGTGATTTTGTCCATAGTCATGGGAAGCTCCTTAATTAGAAGAACGGATCAATGCCGCCGTTGCCGTATTGGCAGGCATTGTGATGGTGAAATTAGATGAAGTTTTGTCAGACCCAAAGTCCAACACAGCAATTGATTTATTGCCTTGGCTTGCGTTGTAGATCAAAGCACAACGCGCCGTAACAGCGGCGTTAAACACCACATTGTTGAAATCTACGTAAGCTGTATAGCCAGAGGAGTTGATTGTTACGCCAGTCAACGTTACACCACCAGCGGTGTAGCCTGTACCCGTCACCTCTGCGGTGGTCGTGTAAACGGTGGTGTCTTGGTTTAGATCAGCATTAGCCGTATACAAAGCAATCTTTAACGTATCTGTGGATAAGTTGTGGACGGCTGTGTATAGCTCTTTTTTAAAGCTGGTCGTCTGGGTTTGAACAATACTACTCATGAGACTGAAACCCTTACTTGACCATCACGATAAGCATCCATACGTTGTTTGCCATCGCCCAAGTTCTTAAGGAGTGCAATAGCTTGGACGTACCGTTCTTGGTACATTACATACATGCCGTCATCCGGCGCACTCTTCATGTAAACGCCAGCCTCTGCAAGTGTTCCGTACAGCAGTGCAGAGTCAAAGTTATCACCCAACCATGTTTCGCTGGCAGTGACAATTGATTCTGGGTAGTAGTAATAATGAAGTTCTGCGTTGTAATTGGCATCTGGCGTGGGGCCAAGAATAAATGACAACTCGTTGACGTTCGTTGATTGTGGGCCAAAGATGGCGTAATGCTTAGGCTTACCCGTAGTTGCAGGGTTAGGATATGCATCACGCATGAAGTTCACATCCTTGTTAAGCAAATACAAGTATTCACCTGAGCCAGAAGCTGGGTATATGGCAAGGCTATACGTTGACAAGAAGTCTGCCGGGCAAGCTAAGTACTTGTTACCGGAAGACAAAACGCCCGTGACATTCTTACGCAAGTTGGCAATCTGCACCGTGTTATAGATGCGTTGCTCCGCCTGCTTAATCATCGTGTTGATGGTCGTGGTATCAAACGTGTTCTGCGTGTAGTCCTCTACAGCAGTAACAAGTTGGGCGTATGTCATTGTCATCGTTTAAACCTCAGGCCATCGGGCCACGAGCCATAAAACCTTTGGTTTGAGCTTTGCCACCACGGACACGGATGCCGCTGGTTTTGACAGACTCATCGCCAGCAGACTTGCTAAAAGCACCAACGCTCATATCGAGCGTATCAAGTTTGCTTTTGTTTGGCTCTTTGCCGGGATTGGTAGAAGGCTTAACAACCTTACCAGTCATTGTGTGAGGAGTGGCATAGACTTTGGCATCGCCAACTTCCTTGCCCATCATTTTCTTGCTAAATGTAGCCATGATTAGCCTCGCTTTTGGTTCATTGCACGGGCCAAGTTACGGCCAACTTTACGCATTTCCATGCCTGTAACGCCAGCAGTCTTCTTGCCGCCCATGATTTCTTTCTGGGTTGGGCCACTGTTGCCTAAATTCTTACCTTCGGTTTTGCCTTTTTTAGCAATCCCATCGGCTGATCGTGTATATGCCATGTTTAAACTCCTTAAGATACCGTGAATTGGTTGGATTTGCTTAAATTAACTGTTGCTGGTATCACCTGCAAATTATGAGGCAAATGCAGACCAGATACAAGTTTTCCTTGAAGTGGAATGATGTGGTCTACATGCCACGGAAATTTAAAAATTTTAGTCCTATGTTGAGCTAATTCGTAAGCTTCTTCTACCATCCATTGATGTTCATTATTGAACCAAGTTGGCGTGCGTAAAATTATTGCCGCTCTACGTTTTGCATCAATAGCCGCAACTTTGCTTGGATTTTTAATTTTCCACTTTTTATTTTTTTGTTGAACTTCGTTTTTAAAATTTTTATATCTGTTGACATCGGATGTTTTGCGATACATTGCGGCTAATTCAGGATTTTTTATTATCCAATTTTTTTTGCGTGCATTGTCGCAAGCTTTGCAATGAGCTTGATACCCATCTTTGCTATTGACGGCTTGCTTGTAAAACAAGTCGTAAGATTTAGCAATTTGGCAACGCGAACAAGTTTTCATGATATTGTGACCGTTCCAACTGAGGTTGTAGCAACAAGGTAGTTTGGAGTTAATGCTACATCAAAATTACTAGAACCTCCTACAGGTAGCCAGCCCCACTGAATATCTCGTGAACCACCAGTCGGGAAACCCCCGCTTGGATTGTCCACTGGATAAAGTTGAAGGCCGTTTAAACCAGCCGTTACATACGTTGTATCTTTACGTGGGTTACGCAAAGCCTGAGGATCTTCAACCGGGAATGTACCCAACATCAACTGCGGTTGATCTGGATCCCAGCACTCATGGCAAACAAGCAATTGATACTTGCGTTGCTTAATAATTTCAGTCTTAAGCGTTTTTAGTAAGAACTGCTGACCACAGCGATCACATTCAGCAATCGCTTTCTTGCCGGATGCAAATCGTTGTGACATCAGGAACCACCAATATACATCTGACGGGGCACAAATCTGGCCGGAGCTTTCTCTCGGTCTTCTCCAGCCGCTATTTCAAACGTCTCGTCATAGATCTGCTTAACCATTTGAATACGAGGCATCAAATCAGGGGTCTTGATGGCAATGTGATATGCCAATCCTGCAACCAAACATGGCAGGAAGCGGAAGTTCATATCTGCTGTCTCTACGCCAGCGCCAGCGTCTTGGACTCGGCGAAGTCTCCAATACACAAACTGGTAGGGAGTGCTGTTATCAGGCGTAGGCCACAAAGTAACCGCAGGCAATTGAGGAACATACACTGCTGTACCGTCTGCATGAGATGCCGCAGTTGTGTTGTTTTGACCACGGAACACACCACCAAGCACATTGCCTGTTAGGTAGGTGTAATAGATGTCTTCAGTGCCAAGGCGGATAAAGCCTGATCCGGCTAACCCAACCACCGTGTTAAGCGTGATCGTGGTGTCCGTGGCGGTGATGGCTCCAACAGTAATTGACGAAGTCGGATTAACTTGCCCAGAAAGACGCTGAACCCAGACTTGGATTGGACGGGCTTGCTGGAGCTTGTTGGGAATCGTGGCATAGGTAGAAACACTAATACGTGAAATAGTCAGGTCAGCCTGCGTAGAAGCAGTGTTCTGGCCTGTACGGATGACATGCTCTAACAAGTCAATGGTGTCTGTAGGCAAAGCATATGTGGCTAACCCGGGAGTCAGGTTGATGAAGCCTTGCTCCATTGTCCACATGTTAATGCCCTTGTTCTGCCACTCAATCGTCATTAGGTTCATTGACCTACGTGCTGTACGCAAGTCATAACCTGAACGCATTTCCCGGCCAGCCCTCTCCCACGCTTCCTCGGCAATCTCCGTGAAGTCCATATTGAAAAGGGTTGAGCCGGTAGTGGTCATTTTTTGGCCGCTCTCATGTTATCTACTAAGTTTGGATATGGACGGCCAGCGGCTTTAGCCATTGCTTTGGCTTTAGACTTCTTGGCCGAAGACAATTTCTTAGGTTTGCCAAGGCTCTCTGGCCTAGGCTTATCCCAGACCTCTCCACCTTTAGCAAATCGGTGGGTTAACTGAACACCGCCGCCGGGGATACCAACGCCACGGTTACCAATTTTTGCGTCCAAGTAAGCTTGCAAGGAAGTGTTTGGGCCTAATTGCTTCTCAGCAGTTAAGCGTCCACCCAACTCTTTCATGCCTTTAGCCAAAGTTAAACGTGGGTTTAAAGCGCCAAACTTGACTGCATCCGCATCTTCTTTCTCTTTTTCTTTGTCAGCGACTGTGCCGCCTTCTTCGAATTGAGTAAAGTCGGTGTCATCCCGGCGAGCCTTACGGGTCGCCTTGGGCATTTTGCTTGGGAGAACGGCTCCCATCCCCCGGCTGGCCATCATTTTTTGTACATCCCGCCGCCGCACATGGCGATCATTGTGCCTTTGGTTTTACCTTTGGTAGCAATACCATCTGCACGTTTAGACGCAGAACCAACTTTGCCGCCTTTGGCATAGCCCATGGCTTTGATCTTCGCACGGTCTTTGGCATCCTTCATTTCTTGAATTGCCTCACGTTGTGCTGGAGTACGTTTTGCGTCCTCCATCTCAGCCACTGTAGGAGGATTTACAAAGCCACGACCAGCGCCAGCTTCGCTCTTACCCATCAATCTATCGAGAATGCTCATGATATTTCCTTAGCAAATCTTGCCACGGGTCTTGCCTTTAGTGGCAATACCATCAGCACGGCGAGAAGCTGAACTTACAGAACCGCCGCTCTTCATTCCGGTATTGCGACCAGAAGGAGCATAGGTGGAATTCTTTTTGTAAACGCTTGGTTCGGGTTTTTCTTTGTCTACGCCGGGGTTACGGCCAGAAGATGCAGATGTCGCATTCTTCTTGTATGTACTCTTTGGAGCTTCTTCGGTCTTAGCCTTAGGCTTGGCAAAGTTGCTAAGAGAGTTGGCATCGAATGTCTCTGCGGTCGTAATAGGCTTTTGCTTCATGATTGAAGTAGAAGGCGCAGACTCAGTCTCGGTCTTCTTAACCACGCTTGGAGCCGAAGGGCGGTAAGAACCTTCGCCCAAAGCATTACGAGCCGCTTGATCACGGCTTTTATCCATGGCAGACATGGCAGGCTTAGACGGCTTAGAAGGACGAACAGTCTCAGATGTACCGGGAGCGCCACGCTCTGAGCCAGAAGATGTTTCGCTTGTACCCGCTGAACCACGACCAGATTTTGGGCCGTAGTCAGAATACATGTCATCGGATAATGAACGCTCTGATTGGCGGGGTTGTGCTGTAGGACGAGCAACAACCTCTGCGGCAGGCGCTTCTGAGCGTCCACGGCCAGCACCGAAGCGTTTGTATGCTTCAGACGTTGGATCGTCAATATTGCCCATGCGCAAACGCTGGAAGAAGCCTACATCTTCACCTGCGGAAGTTTTGAGGCCTTTTTCTTTGTCGGCGACTTCGCCGCCTTCATCGTAACGTTTAAATTTCATTAGCTTTTTCATGGCTGTTCCTTAGCAGGCGTAGCCGCCTTTGTTCATTTTGATCTGCGTGGCTTTGGTCTTGCCTCGTGAAGCAATGCCATCTGCCGCACGGGTATAGCCGCCGGAAGC
>Ga0214919_10005783_pt1 | contig 17310 bp, 10 predicted proteins | sample LL1503_MetaG_FD_177994 | JGI IMG/M metagenome (GOLD analysis project Ga0214919, IMG submission 177994) | Freshwater microbial communities from Lake Lanier, Atlanta, Georgia, United States - LL-1503 | ecosystem: Environmental > Aquatic > Freshwater > Lake | place: USA: Georgia | collected...
TATTCTGTCATTGAATTTTCAGATCTACTTCAGTCCGATGGAAGTCCGCATTATGCTTCTACGCTAAATGGCTTGGATATGACTAATCCTAATGTCTATATCACAACAACTGCTGCATTGACTTTAGAAAACTCAAGCAAGAATAGTCCGAATCCGTATGTAGCACCACGATGGAAAATATTCAAATATGATGCCTCGCGCTTTCAGCTTTGGATCAATCAACCCGAATATTTGGATAATGGTATTAGCGGATTTACTGATGGAATAAACAATGGCTTTTCATTGACATCAACCGATGCTACATGGCTTAAATCGTATTCGACTTGGCTCTATAACAATGACGTTGATGCCTGGAATTCTATCAAGGCAAGCTCCGGTGATTCTTCTACATCTGATTTGTTTTATGCAAATTTGCAAACCACTGTATCGTTTGATCCGGGTGCAACTGCATCTGGCGAGCATTATGCCTGGTACGTTGGCCGTGAAGCTCCAATTACCTTTACTGATGAGACGGGTGCTATAAAGACTACGCTCGATGTTCGCACGGGCAATATTATAGGAAATGCAATCGTTACAAGCTATGCTGATGACGAGATTGCTCAGAATGATGCTAAGTCTCGCATTCGTGTATTGACGCCTGCGGCTATACGTTCATTCTCGGAAGCATATGAGGAGATGATCAATAATGGCTAATTTCGCCACGGGCATATCAAAGAATTCGGCTTTAGCATTTACGCCGACATCATATCTTGTAGACTCGATAATTCTGAGGAATCATCATGGTCGTACACTTGATATTCGCATGATTGTGACTGAGATCGAGATCACTGAAAGTCTCTATCTTCCATCCGTCATGATTAAACTATCAATCAAGGATAGTGTTAATTTATTTGAAGAGCTTGAGCTCATTGGTCAAGAAACAATTGAGATTAAATTGCTTCGCCAGGATAATGCCCAAGACGCGGCCAAAAAGACCGTCACTATGTCGTTTTTTGTAACTGAGTATCCTGTTTATGGTAGACCGCAAGCCGTACAGCATACTCAAGTCTATTCAATTGTTGGTATAAGTCAACATGCGTACATCTCTCAATTTAAGTCGATCTCTAGAGCCGTAAGTGGATTGACGTCAAAAGTCATGTCTGACATTTTTATCAATGATCTTTATGTTAATCCGGCTTACATGACAATGCGAGGTGAACCCGTGACGCAGTTCAATGGCATCATTCCTAACATGAGACCGCTAGATGCTTTAGAATGGCTGCGCCGCCGTACTTTTGACAAGGATGGTTCTCCATTCTTTCTGTATGAGACGATCTCCGAAGGTATCAATCTACGTTCGTTGACTAATCTTGTGAATCCAGATACAAACTGGCTCTATTACACATATACCGATTCTCGCGGATTCAATCGTGAAGCACTGAGCAAAGAAGACTATGTGCAAAGAGCTCAGCGTATTCTAGACATCTCTTCATCCATGAAGTTGTCTAAACCTTTATCTGGAAGCGATGGTGCATACTCTTCAACCAATCATTTTGTCGACATATCAACTAAGTCATATACAACCAAGGTATTTGATTACGATAAAGATTTTGACGTCAAAAATACACTGGAACAAAAGTCTACGTTCTCTAAGAAGTTTACATTACCTATTGGTGGACCCAAGAGCAAACTAGTTTCGCTAAATGAAATGCCTCTGGCTCATCAAGAATTCATTCCTACAAATTCTTTAGCATTTTCAAATAATGCAACAATATCGAATTATCAAGGTATGGCCAGGGATTTGATTCATAAGGCTTCAGCATTCGAAGAGAATTTTGAGACATATGTTCATGACATTGAACTATGCGGCGACTTCTCATTCAATCCTGGCCGTCGAATTAAATTACAATTCCCCAAGGCAGAAGATCCTACGGCCAATAAAGCTGGATCAAATGTTAAAGATAATAATCGCTTTGACCGTACGCTATCTGGATATTATCTGGTAACTGGAGTTGTGCATCGCTTTAAAGGTGATGCCTATTATATTCGCGCCCGTGTGAAACGCGATTCGCTATCATTTAATCTGACATAAATTATATTATGCATTCAACAGCTGATTCATTCATGAAGAACGGTGCACCATTTGTGTGGTTTACCGGCGTAGTCGAGGACGTCATTGACCCATTACAAATGGGCCGGGTGCGTGTCCGCTGCTTTGGCTTTCATACTGATAATAAGGATCTGATTCCAACGGCATCGTTGCCGTGGGCAGTCGTTATGACTCCGATTACATCAGGCTCTATTTCTGGTATCGGCCGCTCAGCCACAGGCATTCTTCCCGGTTCATGGGTCGTAGGTTTCTTTCGCGATGGCTCTTCTGCACAAGATCCACTAGTGCTTGGCAGTATTCCATCGCAGACAATCGGGGGTCCTGCAAGTGTGGGCTTTACAGATCCTAGCGGAATCAATCCGCGTAATCCAGGAGCCATCGATACTCCGGTACCGGCGACAAATCAGTATCGCTCTAGTCAAGGGTACATCACCAAGATTGATACGCGACAGACAAAGGTAGAAACGGCAATTCCTCCGAAGATGCCAACAGTATCAATTCCTGGTGCTGACTCCTATTATACTCGCAACACATGGGATTCGTGGGACGTCGTTAAAACGGTCAGACCTCTATATCCTAAGAATCATGTATGGGAGACTGAATCCGGGCACATTCTTGAAGTTGATGATACTGCGGGCTACGAACGCATCTCTGTACTTCATAAGTCTGGCACATATCATGAGATTCGTGCCAATGGCGATCAAACATTATCTGTTCGAGGAGATCGCTACACAGTCATATTTGGTACGGATAACATCTATGTCAAAGGTGCGGTTAATCTTACGATCGACGGAGACCTGCGCACTCTGGTCAAAGGTAACTATCACCTAGAGGTAGAAGGCAACATGACAGAATACGTGAAAGGTTCTGTGCAGACCAAGGTCGGCAATTCCGTACAAAGTGAGATCTCACAGGAAGTCGCTACGAATATAACTGAGAACTTTAAAATGCGCATTGGCGGTACTCGCGACATATTAGTTACTGGTGATAACAACGAAAACTACGGAGCTAATCACTCGCATACTACAACTGCCGATTCGACCATTACTACAATGGGCAACTTGATTAACTTTACTTTGGGCGCGATCTCATTTGGCGGAGGATCTACACTAGCCATCGTCACCGGCGATGAAATGAATATTCAAACTCCCGGCGCCGTGACTTTGACGGCTTCCGGTTTAATCAAGGTTACGTCGGATTCTAACAACATTCGCATGGAAGCCAATCGCATCGACTTGAACCCATAAGATCATTATGCCATTACCTTGTGGAAGCAATCCATTACTTCAGGCGCTAAATGCAGCTAAGAAGTCGCTGACTGATAAAGTGAATTCCCTGGTCTCTCAGGGTAAAGGAGCACTCACGGATCTGCAGGCCAAAGCTAATGCCATGAAGGCCAAGCTATTGGCAATGCTTCCTGCAATTCCTAAGCTGCCTAACTTTAAGACCGATCTGGCGGCAATGATTGGCAATACGAATGCACAAGCTCTGGCCGACTTTCAGAAAAAGTGGGGTAAAGCCGTGTCCGGTATTCAGGCTTTTATCGATAAGTTGCCAAACATCGACTTCTGCTCCGAGGTGCCCAATGTCGATGGAAAGTTGCAGCCCGATGGTACCTATGCTCCGGTCGTCAAAGCACAGGACTCACCTACTCCTTCCGAGAATGCAGAAGGCGCCGTGGCTTTGACGTCGACCGTGCAGGATGCATCAACTGAGCCTTCGGCTGGAGATTCTGGTGCAACTCAGCAAAAGTTCTATGACTATTGTACAACAGTTGGGCCGCAGGTTCATGCCGTGACGGATACATTGGTTGAGTATAAGAATAAATGGATCGATGATCAGGCTGCTCTGATTAAGAGTAAGCCATGGCGCAGACTGATCGATCAGGTAATTCGCACAAATAGTGGCTCAGTTGAAGAGTACGTAAAGACGCATACTCTGACTCCGGATCAAGCGACTCTGGTGAAAAAGGTGCGGTCCTATGACGAGCCGATTGATCAGCTCCATCGAGTCGTTATGATCCATGTCCGTTCTGTCGATCTTTATCAGGATGTTTTGGCTGGGTTCAAGCCTCAGACTGACTATGACACTTTTATCAATAATGAAGTCGCCAAGGATAACTATGCGCCGATGACTCTAAAATATATCAATCCGGATTCCGGCAAAGTGATCAATAATTCAAATTACAAGGATGGTCCTGCCAAGATGAAAGCAATTCTGGATGAGAATAAGGATCTTTCGATTGCATTTACAACTTATCTGAGGAATAAAGCAAAGTCGTGAGTTTCATATAAATACTCAGTAAGATGAGTAAGGCACTATCCGACTTAAATCCGTTGACGGGACAGAGCATCGTGGACTCACGCACCAGGGTTTTCTCGGATCTAGATATTTCATTTTTAAAGCATCCGCAGAAAAATGATATTGTGCCTCTATATGATCTGGATGCAATTCGTAATTCCGTCAAAACATTGATATTGTCTGGAGTAAATGAACGCCCATTTCATCCAGAACTTGGAACTCCTCTAGGCGAATTACTATTTGAACCGGCTGACACGTTTACGGCCATTGCAATCCGCACTGAGATTCTTCGCATTCTGCAAGAGCATGAACCGCGAGTGAATGGAGTGACCGTAGAAGTCCTAGATTATTCAGATGACAATGCCTATAACATTACCGTCGGCTTTAATATCTCAGGACGAAACTTAACCGATTCAGTCGATTTTTACTTAACCCGTCTACGTTAACTTTATGGCTCAACAGCTAAACATTACCGACCTCGATTTCGATCAGATTAAAAAGAATCTGAAGAGTTATTTCACTCGTTCAGATTCACCGTATCGTGATTGGAACTTTGATGGTTCCGGCCTGAATATGATGCTCGACGTGTTGGCCTATAACACGCACTACAATGCGGTATTGGCGCATATGTCGATCAATGAGTCATTCATCGATTCTGCTCAGATTCGTAAGAATGTAGTCTCTCATGCTAAGCTTGTTGGATATACGCCCACTTCTATTCATGCGCCTCGGGCTCAGATTGAGGTTGTGATCTCAAATGCTCCTGATACAATGGGTAGTCTTACGATTGTTAAGGGACAACAGTTTACAGCCGTGTTGGATGAGGTCACATATAGCTTTGTGACTGATGCAAACTATACTGCTTCAAATGTATCTGGTTCTTTTTCGTTTACGGCAGATAATGGTACAGCTTTGACAATTTATGAAGGCACACTTCGCACGTTGAGTTATGCGGTTGACAATTCTACGTCTACTCAGAAGTTTGTGATCGATGATTCAGGTGCTGACATGTCGACGCTACAAGTACGCGTGCGAGACCACGTTAATTCTACGGCATATACGAGCTATACTCAATACGGTACGGCTCCATATACTTCCCTTGAGACACTGGATTCTAACTCAACTGTATATTTCCTCTACGAAAATCTACAAGGAAAATACGAAGTTTCATTTGGTAATGCAATTTATGGTAAGCAACTCGGCAATTTAAATGTTGTTGAGCTTGAATTTATTTCTACACATGGAAGTAATGCTAATGGCACTTCTAACTTTACCATGGTCAATGTGCCTACTGGATTGACTGTGAGTTCATTAGTTGCTACTTCATCGGCTTCTGGTGGTGCCGCACGGGAGGGTATCGAGTCGATTCGCTTTAATGCTCCAATCTCAATTGTAACTCAGAATCGTGCAGTGACTGCCGACGACTATCGTTCATTGATTCTCAAAGACTTCCAAGATATTCAATCGATTAACGTGTGGGGTGGAGAAGATGCAGAGCCTCCGCAATATGGAAAAGTCTTTATTGCCATTAAGCCTAACGCTGCCAACGCTTTGACCAATAACCAGAAAACGGAAATCCGTGCTGCCCTGCGAAATAAGAAAGTGGTAACTATTACTCCTGAATTTGTCGATGCTGATTTTACTTATATTAGACTTGAAGCTTACTTTAAGTATAATTCCAACTTGACGCAATATAGCCAATCAGAACTTGAGAGCGTTGTACGTTCAACCATCACAGCATTCAATACGTCAGAACTGCAGCAGTTTGATAATGTGTTTCGGTATTCTAAATTCTTGCGCGCAATTGATTCTTCTGATCCGTCGATTCTGAACTCATATGCCCGTGTATATGTGTACAAAAATGCTTCATTTACGCATGGCCTTCCTGCATATCAGACATTAAATTACAATTCTGCTTTTTATGTCCCGGTTGCACCAACTGAATCTGTCATAAGTACAGATTCATTCTTGCTCAATGGCATCGATGTTGCTCTGGCTGATGAGCCAATTACTGGCGATGACGTGCTGCGCAATGTCTACATCTACGATATTCTGAACAAAAACGTTATTGTCACTTCTGTTGGATCGTTGAATCCTTCTACCGGCACATTGAATCTGTTCCCAATAAATCCTGATTTTGATGCTACTATTAAAATTACTATGATTCCTTTGGCCGATGACCTAGCGCCTCGCCGCGAGCAGCTACTTTCAATTGACGTTGCCAATACTAGTATTACCGGCAGCGTTGATACGATCTCTGTCTCTGGAGCCGCTGGTATTGCAAACTATACCACGTTCCCCAGAGCTCGTCAATAATATAATAGACGTTCATGCAAAACGAACTTCCAACTAGTGCGACATTCAACGTCGAGCTGCCGCGCGTAAATCAGACGATTCCAGAAGAATTAAGACCTTCGGCTGCGCAGCTTGTTGCTTTTTTGGAAGAGTACTATCGCTATACCAATAGCATTGGTCAGGCGTCAAATGCGCTGAATGTATTCCTGCGCGAACAGGATATTGATCACACAACTGATCCTTATTTTGCAGCTATTCAGGCCGAGATCGCTAGACCGATTCCTAACTCAAATGTTTTTGATCGCCAGACTCTCTATAAGCGCATCATTGACTATTACTCTACTCGTGGCTCTGAAGCATCAATTACCGGATTTTTTAAGATCTTCTATAATCAGGTACCGTCAATCTACTATCCTAAAGATGACCTGCTTCGTGCTTCAGATGGAGACTTTCGTGAAGATCCTGACTTTCAGGAGAACTATTATGCTGCCCGCGATTTCTTTTCCTCGATCGGGTCATCTGGTGACTATAGCGCTGGATCGATTGACTATCAGGCTGCAACTCAGACGCTGATCAATTGGGTAATGTCGCAGCTAGTATTGGGAAGCTATGTTGATAATAATGGCTTCTTGTCAGATTATAAGAAGCTTCAAGATTCAGAATATTGGCAAGACTTTTCGTATGTCGTTCATTCCGAACTGCCGGTCAATGATTGGCAGAGCGAGTTTTTAAAGCTAGTACATCCTGCGGGAATGAAGTTTTTTGGTAAATTAGAATTTGTCATAGCCACCTATAATACGTGGACTCAAGACATTCCATATACATCTTCAAATTCTAGAGATTGGTTTATTGCTCCGCCTACTTCTGGAAGTCATTCTCCAGTTAGTCAGCCTGGATGGATTACAGGTCGTAAGGCTATCAATACAATATTCTCACCGTCGCCGATTGAATCGCCCATCGCGGATGATACATTCCACACGCAGTATCCATATGCGTACAATGCTCTATCCAGCATGATGGTAAATATCTCATCGGTGAATGTCAATATAACTGACGTGGCTGCCGGATCACGTAACCAGCGCTTCTATAATGATTACGAGAACTTCCTTAAGTTCTACGATTCTGCGGCACTGAGCTCGTATTATAATGTCACCGTTGCTAATGCAATGTCTCCATACTCTGTCTTTAATACATTCCCGCCGACCACAACCGGCTCAATGACTATCATAACCCCGATATAAATAAGTAAAACCTTAACACTCTATTATGGCAGCTACAATTACTTCACCCTTTCGTAAAAATAATGCCGCGGCGCTTGTCACGTCAATAACTGGCGCGACATCTAAATACTATGTTGGCATTGGCAAGGGCGATCCGTGGACCGGTGAGGGCGTGAGCGGCTTTTCTGCGCCGACCCCTTCTTCAGGCTTTCGCGAATCAATTGAGGCACAGAACAATCTGATGTGCATAAAGAAGGTTGAAACAACTAAAGCCGCACTAGTATTTCCTAACTTTGCATGGGCAACTGGTACGCGATATAAGCAATATGATCCGTCCAATGACGCTTGCTTTTATCAAGAATCTGTGTCTCTTTCAGGTGGTCCTTATATCTACAATCCTTGCTACGTTGTATCAAATAACAAAGTCTATCTCTGTGTCCGCTCTGCTTTGGTTGGAGATTCTACTGCTGGCGCTACGGCCGGAGTCGTTGCTCCCTCTACCTACCAACCCACTGGAACTTCTTTGACGGCGCTTGAAGGTAGCGATGGTTATTACTGGGCATATCTGTATAGCTTGGATACTGGCGATACTCTTAACACTACGCTGTTTAAACGTTTGCCAGCAGATCCGATCAATACTGGTTCTACGACTGGTCTGAAGGGTGCGGTCGTCGGATATCGCGTTGTTTCTGGCGGTACTGGATATACCACAATCTCCGCGGTGAGTATTGTTGGTGATGGCACCGGCGCTACGCTGAATGCTGGGCAGGTCCTCATGTACGGTGGTGCGATTGTAGGCATTAAACCGCCGACAACCATTGGAGCAAATTATACTTCTGCTCAGGTCGTAATTACCGGTAATGGTACTGGCGCTGTCGTAGTACCGATCATCTCACCAATCTTTGGATATGCTTACAATCCGACCAATGTGCTTCCCTGTTGGTTTGCTGGAGTCAATGTGACGTTTGATCCAAGTGTGGATAGCACTCACCTTTTGAATGTGAACGATTATCGCCAGATCACATTGATCAAAGACCCCGAGGCAGCTGTTAAGCTGACTTTCTCGGCATATGGTTCTTCGAAGACTATTGCTGATTTGTCTGTTGGTGGAGTGTTTACATATTCCTCTGGTGCTCGTGGAGTTATTGTCGGCATTGATACAAATGCTTCGCCAAATGCAGTTTATATCCGTCAGACTGATATCGGATATCCTGCTTCGACTGCATCCTTTGCTTCCACTAACGTGACGACCTATACTCCTCCGTCGGGTTCGACCTTTACTGCCACGATCAGTACCGTTACTGTAAATTCATCGGTAGTTCTGTCTGGATTGAAGTATCTGCAGTATGCAGCCAACAATACGCAATTAGCTGCTGCCACAGTTGATTCCATCATCTATCAGTCCACAACCGGCGCAACCGCTTACATGGACTACTATGATGCGACTACCTTTCGTTTGTACTATCACCAAAATGATACGTCAAGTTCTAATACAATTCCATTTGCGCAGTCTGGTACTTCTAATGCAATTACGGTAAATGGCACTTCCATCAGTACGGCATATGCTTGCAGTATGTGCGGCGAATATGTGCCTCGTTCGGGTTCTGTCTCATTCCTTGAAAATCGTGTGGCTATCTCCAGAGCTGCTAATCAATCTGAAGATGTTAAGCTTATCGTGCAATTCTAATAATAATAAATCATTCAATGTTCTCGAGCAACCTTACTACCTATCCCGCGTCTCCGTACTACGACGATTTTAAAGCAAATGTCGATGGTAATGGAACGAGTCCGGTCAAAAACTACCTGCGCATTCTGTTCCGCCCGGGCCGCTCTGTGCAAGCTCGAGAATTGACTCAGCTGCAGACAATTCTTCAGTCACAGATCAATAAGTTTGGCGCATCGGTTTATCATGATGGCACTCCGGTGATCAATGGTCTATGCACCATGGATGATACGGTGAGCTGGGTTAGTTTCTCATCGTTGTCCGTGACGGCCGCATCGCTAGTTGACACTATCATTCGTGATGGCGCTTCGCCTACGCCATTGACTGCCCGCGTACTTGGTACTGCAGTGGTTGGCGGAATTACCAAACTCTACATTAAGTATACGAATACTGGATTAAATAGCTCGACGGCTCGCACTGTATTCTTGGCATCCAGCACGTTGTATACTTCGGCCGGTGCTAGTATTGGAACTGCTTCTTCCTCTTCTGCCACTGGTACAGCATCGATGATTTCCGTTGACAATGGCGTGTATTTCATTGCTGGTTCATTCATCGAAGTCATTGCTCAAAAGATCTTTGTTGATCAGGTTTCTGGATCTACTCCTAACGGCTTTGCCACGTTTAATGTAGTGGAGACTGTTAAGTCATATGTTGACGACTCTAATCTATTGGATAATGCCAATGGGTCTCCTAACTTTTCTGCGCCCGGCGCCGATCGTTATAATGTCGATTTGGTACTTGAATTCAGAACTACAGCCGACTGGGATACATTAACTTCAGCTGGTAATACTACACGCGTTAAACTTTTGACAATCCTGGATGGTAAGGTTTTTGTCAAGCAAACCACTGAGTACTCTGCTATAACGGACGTGCTAGCTCAACGCACATTTGAAGAGAGCGGTAACTATACAGTTCGGCCGTTTCAACTTGATATTCGCGAATATGATACTGCACTGGATCCTCGCGGTATTGGTACAGGAGGTAATGCAGCCGACAAATTTGTGGTCGGAGTCGAACCTTCTGTGGCATATGTTGAAGGATACCGCATTGCGCTAAATGCACGTAAAGATATTCCGGTTCTTAAGCCTCGTGCTGGAAGCCTCCTGGAATATAACAATGCAGATCTGGCCTTTGTGCAGAGTGCGTCATTTGGTCTGATGCGTGGTAACTATATTACCGGCGTGATTGATACTTCTGCCAGCAGCACATCAATCCCCAATATTGCTGATACTTCAATTCAATATACTTTTCGTAAGTATAATGCCACGGCATTTACTGGCGCTGTGATCGGCACATGCCGTATTAGTTCAATTGAATTGATTTCCGGATCGACCTATCGCCTATATCTGTATGATGTCAGTATCTCTAGTGCAATCTATAATGCAAAATCAGTGACTGATGCCTTCGAACTTGGTAATTCTTCTACTGGATTCCGTTTCATGGCAAGCTCGAGTGTTACCACAGCAACGTTTGTTCTATCAGATACTGCGCATGACACGGCACTATTCCCATTGCCTTATATTACGGTAAAGAGTCTAAAACAATCCACTTCGGCAAATCCGACTATCACGTATTATACGCGCCGTCGGTATTCTGGTACTGCAAATGGCTCTTATCAGATCACTATCAGCGCATCTGGTTCTGGGGCGTTTTCTTCATCTCACACGACTGACTATGTCTGTCATAATGTGACCGCGCATAAACCGATCATTCCTACACTTGTTACGGGTTTTGGAACTTCATCGGTCACGCTTACTTTTGCCTCTGCTGATGCAACCTCCGGTGATACTATTCAAGCACTAGCTACGGCTGCCTATACTGGAACTCAACGTACCAAAACTCTTACTTCTCCTTCAGCCATTACGTTGCCTAAAGCGGGTGGCTCTTTGAGTCAGAAAGACATCTATAAAATTGTATCAATCTTTGATACTTCTGGTACTCCGATCAACGTCACTGACCGATATATTCTGGATAATGGTCAACGCGATACTTACTACACGACCGGTTCAATTTCTTTGAAACCTGGAGCGGCTGCCCCAGTGACAACGAACGTTACTGTTACATTTCAGTATTTTGCACACGGTTCTGGAGATTATTACTCGGTTGATTCGTATAATACCACCTACGTTCCGTATGGCAGTATTCCGACCTATAAAGGTAATCGTCTACAAGACTACATTGATTTTCGCCCAGACTTTGGCGATACATCGGCCGCTCAACCAGAACCTAATTCGATTGTCACGACTAGCCTGTATTACTATTTGCCGCGTATCGATATTGTGACTGTCGATAAGAATGGAACATTTGCTATCACAACTGGAACGTCTGCAACTGTGCCTGCAACACCGCCTACTCCGGCGTCGTCCATGGTTCTCTATAAACTTCAGATTCCTGCTTATGTCTATTCTGTTGTGGATATTGGAGTGACATATGTCGATAATAAGCGATACACGATGTCAGATATTGGTATCTTGGAACGTCGTATCTCCAAGCTTGAGTATTATACATCGATGTCGCTGCTTGAACAGACAACTAATCAGAAGCAGATTCTAGCTGACAATGGAGCTCAACGATACAAGAATGGTTTTGTGGTTGATTCATTTGTCGGTAGTAGCGTGGGTAATACCAAAGATTTGGGCTACATTTGCGCCATTGATCAGGCCAATCAGCAACTACGACCGTTCTTTATTCAGGGCAATGTTCGCTATTTTCCTGGTACAATTGGCGGCAATATCACAGCCTATTCAAACGGTATTGCGATGCTTAAATCGACAAACGCGGCACTGATTACTCAGCCCTATGCGTCATCTTCGATCAATGTAAATCCTTATAACGTGTTCTCATGGGATGGATCATTAAAGATCTCTCCTTCAACCGACGTATGGCAAGACACAATTCGGTTGCCCGATGTTGTGATCAATGATAACTCGGTATTTGATGCCGTTACAGCTTTGGCTAATAATGGCGTGCTCGGCACCATGGGTACAGTGTGGAATTCTTGGAAAACTAATTGGACTTCGACTAAATCTACTGCATGGTTTGGTGGTCATAAAACTACTGGAACGGCCAATTTCCTGAGTGATAATGATGGTGATTTGGACGATACGTTTGGTTGGCATGGAAAACTGGCTCGCGGTATTACTACGACGTCTAATCAGACGCGTACCGGTACTACTACGGAATTGGTCACTACTACAGTGAACCAATCTCTGGGAGATAAGATTGTCGATGCACGTATTGTGCCATATATCCGCTCCCGTCGCGTGTATTTCAAGGCTGCATTGCTGAAGCCCAACACTACGATGTACGCTTTCTTTGATGGCGTTCCGATTGCTACATATGTTGGAAACAATAATGGCACTAGCGGATCCGGCACCTATGTGGAATATTCGGCGCTAACTGATACTGTCACGCTGTATACAAATGATGTCGGATTGCCTAGCGCTACGGCTCTTAAGACTGATGCGTCAGGCAACCTAGAGGGACAATTCATTATTCCGAATAATACGTCCTTGCGCTTCAAGACTGGCGATCGCACGTTCTTGATCTCTGATGATCCTTTGGCCACGCAGCTTGCGGCAACGACCAAGGCTGAAGCTGTTTATTCTGCTTCTGGTTTGCTGCAGAGTGCGCAAGGCAATATTATCTCTACGCGTGTTCCTAATCTGACAAAGACTAAAGTTGCTCAGAATAAGACGACTGTGGCTAACTATGTGCAGTACAAAGATCCTTTGGCTCAGACCTTTGTGATTGGCGATATTGCTACTGGCTGCTTTATCACCAAACTTGATTTATACTTTAAGACCAAGGATTCGAATATCCCTGTTTCGATTCAATTAGTTGATGTACAGAATGGCGTTCCTACACAAAATGTGATTCCTGGTTCACAGGTCACGTTGCTGCCGGGTTCTGTCAATGTCTCTGATATTGCTGCCACTGCAACAACCTTTACATTTGACTCTCCGATCTATCTCAAACCTGGATCTGAATATGCCATGGTCGTCATGTCGATGTCCGATGGATATAATGTCTGGGTGTCTGATGTGGGCGGCTTTGATAAGACCAATAACTCCGGCAATCGTATCTCTTCGAATCCTTATGCCGGTGTGTTATTTACATCGCAGAATGCTTCTACCTGGACGCCTGATCAAACACGCGATTTGAAGTTCACTCTATATCGTGCAGTATTTACTACAAGCACTACAGATAATGACATTGCATTGAACGATGACCCATATGTCCCATCTGTGACTGTCACCGGTTTGGGCGGATCAGTTGGTCAATACACGTTGACCACTGCTTCTTCAACCTCTGGCATAATTGTTGGCCAAGTTGCAAGTGCCGCAACTGGCGTGCAATCAAATTCAATGGTTACTGCCGTTACTTCAACTACCATTACTCTGTCTCGCCCGTTGACTCAGACGATCTCTGCGGCCTCGATTGAATTCAAAGCGCAGGATGGTATGGATGCCAGTATCATCAATGTTACAACTCAGGAACTAAACTTTAATCAAACCACGACCGCTTGGTCTGGTGCATTTGTTGGTTCTACATACTTGCCGATCACGCCTAATGAGAACTATCAATTCTCTCAGCGTAAAGTGTTTGCTGCGTTGAGCTCGAGTTTTCCGATCAAAGCAAACATCAAGACAACTAGCGAATACGTTAGCCCTGTGATTGATCTGGATCGTGTGAGTCTGATCAAGATTGATTCTGTCATCAATGATGCTCGCCCCGCTCTGGCGACGGCAACGATCAGTGGCGGGGGAGCTATTACTGGTTACACGATTCTGGATGGCGGTAACATGTATTCTGCGTCGCCTACCATCACGATTCTTCCTGCAGCCGGTGATACGGCTGGAACAGGAGCGGTGCCTGGATCGGCCACACTTGATACGAGCGGTGCTATCACAGCCATTGCTCTCGGCACGGCTGGATCTAGTTACACAGTACCTCCTCAGGTAATAATTGCTCCTCCTACAACCGGCGTGGCTCGCTATGTTGGTCCGGATGTTACGCTCAATGATCCTGCTTCACAGCTCAATACATACATCTCAATCAGCCGTCCGAAAAACACTAATGTGTATGTGTATGCTCGATTCCAAAGTGGTGCAACTCCTCTGAATCAGCAGCCCTGGCGACTGGTCCCGTTAATTGGAATTCCAGTTATTCCGACGTCAGACGATCAGGTTACATTTACAGAATGTGAATTTACTTTGACTAATCTGGCGCTCTTTACGGCATTCACGGTTAAAATTGAAATGACATCTAATGGATCTAATCCTCCATTGGTACCTCTGATCAAAGACTTCAGAGCAATTGCTACTACATAATACTAATATGGCCAAAGCGCGTACTCTTAAATCACCGACTATAATATCTACGGATGAGATCATTCATCCCATTGCTCCCGTACAGTCATCGGCCAAGTTAGCCACGATCGTTGAGAATCCATCTTTAGTCAAAGATCTGACCTCGCATGCTATCTTGAATCGTGATCACTCTGCGTATGAAGCGGCGCTTAAATTCCGTCAATATAGCAAACAGTCCAAGGAGACAATCATTGAACTTTCGGACCGTGTGGCTCAACTTGAAAACTTAGTTCGGGATCTGATCTCTCAGACTGGAACACCTCTTACTAAGGGCGAATAAATAAAAAATATATATGGCTTTTCCCTTTTCACTAACTTACAATAGCGCCGTAGGCATTCCGATATCAGACACATTTGATCAGTGGCGCCTCAAAACAGTGGCCATTGGTACAGATCTGACAAATGTTTACAATAATCTGAATACCTTATATGGTGACTTTGTTACGCTATCGGGCGTGCAGACCATCACGGGCGCTAAGACGTTTACCGCAACTCCCAAGATTCAGGCTACAACGGCAACGTTAACGTTTAGTGAAGGCAGCGGCACTGATTCGACTTTATATCGTCCTACCACGATCGGCGGATTACGTACTGACGGCATTTTGAATATTGGCGGTTCAAGCATTTTTACGCCCGGCGGAACTCCAACCGCCGTGCTTCCGACTACGACGATTCAAGGCAATTTAACGCATTCAGCCGGATATATCGCATCTTTTAATTCTCCTGCTACATTTAATTTTCCTGCTATATTTAATGGCACACTTAGTATTACCGGTAATACGGCACTAACTAACCTGTTGAATATGTCTGGTTCCGGAGCAATCTCTGGCGGCGCAATCAATAATACGACGATCGGTGCTACTACTGCATCTACTGGAAGATTTTCCAATCTGACTGCTACGGGAGCCGTAACATTTACCAGCGGAACCATCAATGGCACTACTATCGGTGCTTCTTCCAGCGCGGCTGGTACTTTTAGTACACTTACTTCGCCTAGTGTTACACTTACTGGTGGTACAATCAATTCTACAACTATTGGTGCAACGACTGCTACTACTGGAAGATTTACAACTGCGACTGCGACTACTGCATTTGTTGGACCTGGAGCTATTGCTCAGCGAGCATTTGCGTCGATCAAGGTAGCATCTTCAGTCGATTGGAAAACTCTTGGTGGTACTATTACTGGTAATCCTACTGCAGCACAGATGAATCAAGTTGCAGATCTTAAAATTACCAATTTTACGCCTAAAAGCTCTACGAGTAAAATTAAAGTACGAGTATATGGAAGATTTCATTCTAATTATGGTTCGGGTATAGATGCTATATTAGCAGTTTTTACGGTTGCTACTCCGGGTGTTCCGAGTAGCACTATACCCGATACTGGCGCTTTATTAGCAACTGGTCTATCAAACAATACTAATTCAGATATACCCGTTAATTTGGAATATGAATTTAATGCGTCGCTCTTGACGGCGCCGACTGATTTTTATGTCTATGTAGCTAAAGGTTCAAATAATGGTACAATAACATTTAATCGTCAAACTCTAGTTAATTTTACCTATACTGGAGGCGGAGGTATAGCTTCTTGGATTGAAGTTACGGAATATTATCAATAAATAGAGTCATCATGGCAACAAAATTCATTCTCAAGAGTTCAAACGTAACCGGTGCAACTCCTTCTTTGGACTATCTGGACTACGGTGAACTGGCCGTCAACTATGCAGATGGCAAGTTGTATTACAAGAATTCTGTTACTAATACCATTAGCCTATTGAATGGCTCAAGCAATATTACTATTGCTGGATCGATGACTGACTCATCGACGAGTGTTTTGACTATTGGAGTAATTCCAATCAAGCTTGATGGTTCGACCTTTGGCTGGTCTCAGTTTAATTTGACCGGCAATCAGCGTGGTTCAAAAGCAATTGATATTCAGTCTGATCGCTCGGCCAACACACAGATTGCCTCTGGCGCTAATTCGCTGACATTTGGCCAGAATAATACCGCCTCTGCTTCGGCTTCAATGGCCGTTGGAGCTAGTGTTAATGTTGCAACTGCTTCTACATTAGAGCTTGGTCAATGGTATAATTTGACGACTCGTGGCGGGGCGGTTCGTATTCATTCTAACGGCACCGTGGCTATTACAACGCGTGAGACTAGCACGGCATATACGGACGGCGGAGCAACTGCTGGCGCAGAAAGCGCCACGGCTCTTCCTCGTTCCGGCACAGCATTTCGCTGGAATGCTGGAATGCTTTATATTGATCATAATGATTCTGCAGGTTCAATTCTGACGTATTCTCCAATGAT
>Ga0214919_10005784_pt1 | contig 17307 bp, 17 predicted proteins | sample LL1503_MetaG_FD_177994 | JGI IMG/M metagenome (GOLD analysis project Ga0214919, IMG submission 177994) | Freshwater microbial communities from Lake Lanier, Atlanta, Georgia, United States - LL-1503 | ecosystem: Environmental > Aquatic > Freshwater > Lake | place: USA: Georgia | collected...
GAACCCCCAATGAACGCTGGGGCCAACAAGTCACGGCTCTTGTTCAATTGCGTCCAGGTTCAACAGCATCTATTGAAGAACTCCGCGAACAATGTCGACGACTTATCGCTGATTACAAAGTGCCCAAAGAGATTTTCTTTGTGCCTCTTGTGCAGCGCACTCCAGTTGGCAAGGCTGACTACAAATGGGCAGTCGCTCAAGCAACTCTTTTAGCTAAGTCCTGAACTTTGCCCAGTCGTCAGGGCTACGACCAAGTTCTTTCAACCGCACCATCACAGGGATAGGTGGATCGATTTCTCCTCCTGCACGCAAAGTTGCAACAGTGTCGCCATCTTCTGACCACACGTGACATGTATTGAGGTTCATGGCAAAGAGATTCTCGCGTTGTTCTGGAGTCATCTGTTCTCTGGGGATATTCATTGACTTATCTTCGCGTGCACTTGCAATGCGCATCGACCACGCGCATTGGATTGCCACGGGTGCCATTGCCGAGAGTAGGGCAGTGACGTGAGTGCAACCACGCGGACCACCAAACAACTCACGAACCTTATGGGTGAACCCTCGTGCAATCGAAAGGCCTACGAGTCCTTGATAGTGATTGACGATTCCGGTGCATTCTGTGTGTGGATGACTCTCAAACACCACTTGGGCACTTTGTATGACCATCGACGGAAACGAGATTTCGATGTCCACAATCATGTGATGAATGGTGAGTGGTTCAGTATCGTCTTCTAAATACAAACCATGCGGCTTGTCATCGCGCACCATTCCGCGGAGTAGCACGCAGTCGGCAGATTTACGAAATGCACGAACCTCATACCTGCGATTGTGCAGTTCCATGTATTCGGGATTAGGTGGAAAATTGTCTTTCATGAATCAGTTGCCGACCAATGCAGCACCAAGGCGACGCAGGGAAGGTGTTCCTGAACCCAATTGCAGCTCCATTTGTTTTGCTAACAAGTAATAGCGATAGAGCGGGTAGTCCCGATCGACTCCCATGCCACCGTGCAAGTGATGAGCAGCGCGAACAACGCGTTGTGAACCTTCTGCCGCCCAGTATTTGGCAGATAGGAGTTGTTCGTCGGCTGGAATGCCCTCTGATAGGCGCCATGCAGACTGCCATGCTGTTAATCGCACTGCTTCTGTGTCGATGTATGCGTCACCGGCACGTTGACTCACCGCTTGAAGCGATGCAATTGGTTTTCCGAATTGATGACGAGTGGTGGTGTAGGCGGCAGTGAGTTTGAGTGCTTCTTGACACAGGCCAGCAGCCATCATGCATGTGCCAACACTTGCGATTCGCAGAAGTTGCAGCATTGCGTTCATATCACCGATTTTTTCAGCTGGAGATTCATTGAACTCCAGCATTGCTTCTGGTGTTCCAGTCGTTGTGTCTTGGCGCGTCACTGTGAGACCTGGCGCCTGAGCATCAACTGCGTACAGACCATTTAGTGTTGTGACGACAAATCTGTGAGCAATTGTTCCGGCAGGCACGCAGATCTTGGTTCCGGTTATGCGATCATTGGTAACGTGTAGCGCTGGCTCATATGGGTCACCTGATGGTTCATGAATTGCAGCTGTAACAATGACGTCTCCGCTGGCAACGCCTGCCAGCAGGTCGTGACGACCCGCACTCACAAGGGCGGGGATACCCAAAGCCATGACTGCAAATGCTGGAATTGGCGCAGCAGTGCGGCCTACTTCTTGCAGAACAGACGCAACTTCTAAAAATCCCAAACCGCCACCGCCATCAACTTCGGGAATCGCGATGCCGACACAACCAGATGTCGCCAGAGTGCGCCATAGCGCCATGTCAAAACCCGAGTCACTCGCCAATGCATGCTTGACGCGTTCAACAGTGGTGCCATCACACAGAATTTGCGCGGCGAGTGCTTGGAGTTCTTGTTGATCGGAAGTCAGTGAAAAGTCCATTAGCGAGCACTCCTTGGAAAGCCAAGTGAGAACATTGAGATGAGGTCGCGTTGGCTTTCATTTGTTCCGCCACCAAAAGTGAGAATCAACATTCCGCGATACGACGATTCAAGGCGCGATCTAAGAATTGCACCTGGCGTGCCATCCATCAGATATCCGGCTGGTCCAAGGATTTCAAACAACAAGCGGAAACTGTCAAGGTAGCCCTCGGTACCAAAGACCTTGATCGCGCTGCAATGGCCGATGTCAAGTACCCCTTGCGTTGCTTCCCACGCACTTTGCCAATTCATCAGTCGCAAAACATCAATGGTGGCAAAAACGCGCGCGAGATTAATCTGCACCCACTCTTGGTCGGCAACACGACGGCCGTCGGGCATGATTGTTTCTGTTGCCCAGGCTCGAATATCAGTAAAAGCACGTTCGACGATTCCGGTCGAGCACAAAGTGACACGCTCGTGATTAAGTTGGTTGGTGATCAGTGTCCATCCCTGGTTTTCATCACCAATTCGATTTGCCACCGGCACTCGAACATTGTCAAAGAACACCGCGTTGATGTCGTGCTCGCCAATCAGACGCAATGGTTGACGCGTGATACCAGGAGTATTCATTGGCACAATGACAATGCTGATGCCTTTGTGTTTTTTCCATTTCTCGCCAGCAGGTGTCTCCGCTTCAGTTGGGCCCGTTCGCACTGCAAGCCAGCAATAGTCGGCATCACTCGAGAGTGACATCCACATCTTTTGACCATTAATAACGTATTCGTCGCCGTCACGAACTGCCCGAGTTTGTAGTGATGCGAGGTCTGTGCCTGCGCCTGGTTCGCTATAGCCGATGCAGAAATGGATATCTCCTGCCAACACCTTTGGCAAAAAGAAATCTTTTTGTTCTTGGGTTCCGTAGTTCATGATGGTCGGGCCGACTGTATTGATCGTGAGCATTGGCACTGGTGCACCCGCACGCATGGATTCGTCGAAGAAAATAAATTGCTCAATCGCCGAGCGTCCTTGTCCACCAAATTCTTTTGGCCAACCGATGCCAGCCCAACCGTCTGCACACATCTGTTTCCAGACGCCGCGCATCGCAGGACCCACGCCGTGTCCGTTGGCGAGAGCCGCCACGGTGTCTGCATCAAGAAGTCTGTCGTAGTACGAGCGCAGTTCTTTACGCATTGTTTCTTGTTCGGAGGTGTATCCAAGTTCCATCTGTTTCCCTTTAGGCATGCGAGCAAGTGTTAGCAATAGAGTATCGGACGCTTATGAAATTGCCCGAGGCGAGAACTACGATTCAGGTATGAAACTTGGATGGCACATCGGATACTGGGGACGCTCGATGCCCCAAGGAATACCAGAAACAATTCGAATGGTCGAATCACTCGGATATGACTCAGCCTTCACTGCCGAATCATGGGGGAGTGACGCTATTTCGCCACTTGCTTGGTGGGGTTCACAAACGAGCACTATTCGACTCGGCACAAACATCGCCCAAATTTCTGCGCGCACACCTACCGCGACGGCAATGGCTGCAATCACGATGGATCACCTGTCCGGTGGTCGCTTTTGTTTGGGTCTTGGCGTGAGTGGCCCGCAAGTTGTCGAAGGTTGGTATGGACAACGCTTTAACAAACCACTTGCTCGCACCCGTGAATACGTAGAAATCATTCGTAAAATTTTGGCACGCGAAGAACGACTGACTCACGCAGGCCCTGAGTATCCGATTCCGGCGATCGGCGGAATGGATCTGGGCAAGGCACTCAATGTCATGACGCATCCAGTGCGCAAAGATCTGCCAATTTTTATTGGCGCCGAAGGCCCTAAGAATGTCGCTCTTGCTGCCGAAATAGCAGACGGTTGGTTTCCGATCTTTTATGCGCCACGCCATGAAGAGCTGTACCTCTCGCACCTCAAGGAGGGTTGGTCGCGGCCCGGTGCACGCACGACGCCAGACAAGTTTGAAATCTTGCCAACAGTAAATGTGAGCATAAATGATGACATCGAAAAGGCTTACGATGCGATTCGCCCAACGATGGCATTGTACGTAGGTGGCATGGGCGCCCAAGAGATGAACTTTCATGCGGATGTTTTTCGTCGCTTGGGGTACGAACAAGCGGTTGACAAGATTCAAGATCTGTTCTTAAACGGCAAACAACCAGAAGCGATCGCGTCTGTTCCAAACGAAATGATTGATGAAATTTGCCTCGTCGGTTCTCGAGCAAAAATCAAGCACGATCTTGAGGCCTGGAAAGATAGTCGCGTCACCACCATTGTGTTGGGTGGGAGCCCTGCAACTCTGCGAGCAATGGCAGAGCTCGTGTTCGACTAGTTCTCTAACTGTGTGATTTTTCGATTGCCGCAATCAGGCGATCTGTCTCGCTGCGCTGTTCGTGAACAAAACGAACCATCCAAAAGCGAATAAAGCGCCCCATTGAATAGCGCAAGAACAACGCAGTGCCCGCGATGACGAGCACTAATCCGACGAGACTTCCGGTGGCAATTGCAGCAACTTGATCAGCGGTATTGGTGGTTCCGCTCGCCATCGCTCCGCCCACGACGCCAAGACCAACTCCCACAACCAACATGATCGATCCGATGAGCAACAGCCAACGCTCGCTGTCACCCTTGGCGCCGCGCAATTTAAGTTCGGCAACTTCTTCAGTGAATTGAGTGATTCGTTCTTCGTCCATCTGGGCTCCTGACCTTGTGTGAGGGGGGCTAGATGTCAGATTACTTTGTCCCAAGGTAGGCGCTTGACAGAGTGGCTTCATCCACGTCACGGGCGTTACCAGAGAACCGCACATGACCATGAGACATGACGACTGCAGTATCTGCGATTCCGAGCACGGTGCGGGCAAATTGTTCGATCACCAGCACCGAAACTCCCTCGGCAGCGATGGCTTGTACCTGTTCGTACAGATCGGCAACCACGATCGGGGCAAGCCCCATTGACATTTCATCCAACATCAGCAAGACAGGATCGGTTGCTAAACCGCGAGCCAATGAAAGCATCTGCTGCTGACCACCAGACAATGTTCCGGCAAGTTGAGTTCGACGCTCAGCCAAGATAGGGAAACGCGCAAAAGCACGTTCTTGGATGACCGAGACAGCGAGTCCTTTTCTGGCAGCCATCTCCAGATTCTCGCGCACGGTGAGATTGGGGAAAATCCCGCGTCCTTCTGGAATTGTGCACACGCCGAGTCTGGCAAGTTCGCTCGCAGCGGCTCCAGTGAGGTCGTGTCCAGCAATGTGGACGGAGCCTTGCGTCGGACGCATTAAGGCGCTGGCAATTTTAAGAACCGTACTTTTTCCGGCACCATTTGGTCCGAGCAATGCCATGACTTCTCCGCGGCGCACTGTGATATTGACATCGTGCAGTACCGAAATAGCGTCGTAGCTCGCGCTGATGTTTTTCAGCTCAAGAATAGGTTCGCCTATTGCACTCATCGCACTGCTCCGAGATATGCATCAATGACGCTTGGATTGTGTTGAATCTGATCGGGTGTTCCGCTTGCAATTACGTTCCCGAGATCTAATACATGAATTTGATCGCATACCTTCATGATCAAACTCATGTCATGCTCGACAAGCAAGACAGTAATGCTCAGCGACTTCAGTTGCTGCAACAAAACACCGAGTTGTTGAGTTTCGACATCATCTAAACCAGAGGCGGGCTCATCAAGTAAGAGCAATCGCGGACGCCCCGCAAGTGCGCGCGCAACTTCGAGCAAGCGTGCTGATCCGGTCGGTAGTTCTCCGGCAATCGTGTCGGCACGGTCAGTGAGACCAAGAAGTTCGATCTGCTCGCGCGCAACGGCATGCGGATTGCTGACGCGAGCGAGTTCGGCAGCAACAAGAACATTGTCAAAAACCGACAACGTTGTGAAAAGTTCAAGTCGCTGAAAGGTGCGTCCGATTCCCATGGCACTTCGTTTTTGAGTGGGGGCACCATTGATTTCTTGATTGTCAAGCAGTACAACACCTGTTGTGGGCTGACGGATTCCGCAAATCACATTAAAGAGGGTTGTTTTGCCCGCTCCATTGGGGCCAATTAGTCCAGTGATTGAATCTTTTTGCACATCAAGGTCAACACCCGACAATGCCATGACACCGCCAAAGCGAACAGCAACACTGCGAACTTCAAGAAGGGCGGTCATGGCACTACCTTGATTGCGCGATCAGACTGTGACAACTCTTCGGGAGTGAAGCCAGCGAGTCCCATTAAATCTGGTGATGACTTTGATGTTGGCGCAACGGGAGTATGGACACGCCGTATTGCATTGCCAACAACTACAAACAACACGATGATTGCCAACAATCGTCCACCGGTTGGTGCAGCCTCAAAGATGTCGTCAAAGAATGCTGCGATACCCATTCCGACGGCAGCGATAAGAAGACACAACACACGGGATCGTCCAGAGGCGACAGCGAGTGCTGGCAGGTTGGGCACAATTCCTAGACCCCAGATGACGAGCGCAGCAAAAAATCCCCAATGCGAAATAATGTCGACAGATGTCAGCAACCAGAGTGCGCCGATACCGCTGAGTGCAGTGAGAAGTGATTGTGGATGAGATGTAACGGGGCGAAACCCAGTGGCGATCTGCGAGGCAGTTCCGTTGGGATTGCGACCCATGCTAAGCCCGATCAGACCAGGCGTGACTCGCGTGATATTTGTAACCGACGGAACGATTGACGCCAGGACAGTGTTAGACCCGAGCAGCATTCCACCAAAAAACGCACCACCGATCGAGCCGACACCGCTGACGATCGCCAACAATAAGATTGGAAGACTTCTGTCGAAGGAGTAGTTATCTGGTGCAACCTTGCCAGCATCAAGTGCTCCGGCAAGAGATGCGATTGCTGCACTCATCGCAAACGCCAAAGCTTTTGTGCGCACCAGGTTCATCCCCAACGTGGCCCCTGCAAGTGGCGAATCTTTCATTGCTACAAACTGACGCCCCAATGAACTTCGTCGCAGTGCCACGAGTAGCAACCCGACCACGGCGAATGCCAGAGACAAGAAAATTGCTTTTGGTCGTGGCTGAGAGAGATCTACACCAGGTATGCGCAATGGTGGCACATCAGCAACACCGTTGGAAAAAATTTTCCCTTGGTTAAACACCAAGATTGACACGAGCAGCGCGAATGCTCCTGTAGCAAGTGCTAAATAAATGCCTTCAAGTCGCAATGCAGGTAATGCGACGACTGCTCCGATGAGCGCCACGATTACAACAACTGCGATCAGGGAGACGATGTTTCCGTCTCCGGGCATTTTGGACATCAGCACCGCACCGATGCCGGCAAATGTCAATGGCGCAAGCGATACCAAACCGGCATAACCCGTGAGCGGGACAAGACTCACAACAGCAAGAGCCATGATGAGCGCTTGTATGAGATAGATCGTGTTTGAGCGAGTCATCATGCCGGTCACAGCAATTGAACTGATGACCAAAACCGCCGCTCCCAAAATGGCGATATTCCATTGTGGGATTGCCGAACGCTCACGCACCCGCGCAGCACCAGCTCGTAACTTGGCTTGCGGTAGCAACATAAGCAAAAGGAAGAGAAAAATAGTTGGAGTGGCTTGTCGCAAGCCAGCAGTGGAGAAGCCACCGATTGTTTCAGGGAACCACGATTGCCCTTGGCCCCATAGTAAATATGCTTCGGTTAAACCCAGAGCCATTGCGCCTAAAAAGGTGAGTGGCAAACTTTTAAGCCTGCCAAAGATTGCTGCGGCATATGCATTGATGACCAGCAACGTCAGCGGCACCACATTGAGTTGAACCTCGGCGGCGAGCAAGATGCCGGCGAGTCCAGCTAACGATGCGCCAAGCGCCCAAGATGCACTCGCGATGCGCGCTGGTCGCGCACCATTGAGTTCGGCCAAACTGCGGTCATCGACAACGGCGCGCATTTGTATTCCGAGGCGAGTCTTGTACAACAGGATTCGCAGACCGCCTGCCACTACTACTGCTGCGATAAGAGCAATGATTTTGTTCCAGCCCACATTGACGCCGAGGACACTCACGTTGTTGCCATCAAAGAATCCACGAAACGGTTGACGGTTTTCGGGTGGCCAGATCCATGTGGCGATGCCGATAAACGCTGCCATTAACGCGACAGTCGCCGTGAGCCGCGTGACCTCGGTTGCCTGTGCGAGACCACGAAGAGCAACTCGATCGATAACAAGGCCCAGTGTTGGACACAGCACTCCCAAAATGGCAAAGAGTGCAATTGGGGCAGACCATCCCCACTCAAAGCGAACTTGCCAGTAAGAGAATGCGGCAATCATTCCGATTGCACCGTGGGCAATATTAAAGACTCCCGACGTGACATACGTGACGACGAGGCCACTTGATGCGAGGGCGTAGATTGCACCAGTCGTAAGACCAATGATTGTATATGCGACGAGTTGCTGCATGTTTGAAGTGTCGCCAGCGAGTGCTGTGACTAGTTAGTTCGGTCGACTCGTATCAATGCCTGGCGTTGCATCTCCGTACGAGCCAGTCAGATTAGCAACTCCATCTTCGTCACAGTGCCAACCTTTGCCGTTGTCGTCTGCGCTACCAAGCGCAGGGAACAGGCGTGTCCACTTGCCGCCTTGCAATTGCATCAGAGTGCCACATTTAGGGGGAGTGCCTGCGCTCGGATTTGTCTCTGTGTGCAAGCCGCCTGCAGTCCATGACGTAATTTTTTTCGCCTCCGCAAGCACGCACTCGCGCTCAATGACATTGTTATTGGACTTAACACACCCGTTGATTGACTGCGCAAACATGAGATAAGCCGAGAATGTCTGAAGACCGAGACCAGCGATCTTGCCGCTTGGATTGTGTTTCTTCATGATGGCCAGGAAATCAGTCATTGCAGGAAAGTTTGCACTCTCTTCAAAAGGTGAATACACCGTTCGAGCAATCAGACCGTCAGACATTGGTCCAAGGTTTTCAAGAGAAGAATCGTAGAAGTTTCCGTCGTTGAAAATCACATTTGGCTTGTAACCAATTTCTTGCATTGCTTTAAGCAATGGGATGATTCCGGGAGGTGATCCAACAAAGGACATCGCCGTGATTCCCTTGTCCTTAAGTTTTTGTGCAAATGGCGTCCAGGACGCTTCACCCGCCGAGTTGTATTCAATGATGTCTACCGAATCAAAGCCACCGACAATCTCCATGGTTTCTTTGAGACTTTTGGCAACGTTCAAAGTGGTTTCGAAGTTTCCGGCAAGAATGGCGGTCTTTTTGATGTCTTCGGCGTGATTCTTTTTGAGATACAACAACCAACTTGTTGGTTTCACTTGTGCCGGATTGGGAATGGGTTGAATTTTCCCGTTTGAGCCAGCTTTCGCTGATGTCACTGTGTACGCAGGAAAGTCAATCATCTTGCATTCATGAAAGCGCGGGAACTCTTGATTGTCAAAGACCAGTCCGCCACCGACCATTGCAAACGCGCTTGCACAGATCTTCTCTATCGCCGCAGGCACCTGAAATAAAGCGGCATCAACTTCGACAAGTTCGAGTGGCACACCCTGGATGCCACCTTGTTCGTTGCACCAGCCGACAAAGCCTTTGGCCGCATCTTCAAGTTCGATGTCAAGACCTGGGGTAATGGTGAAGCCTTTGTCGGTTGCCGACACGACTTTGAGTGTTGGCCCGCCGTTTTGAGTGGCGTCAACTGTGGCAGTGCCTTTTCCGCATGGGCTATCCATCGTGCCGAATGTGACAGTGCCAGAACCAGTTGCTGTCGAGTCGACGGGAGCGCTCTGCGCGGTGGAGTCAGTGGCGGCGCCGTCGCTTGAGCCACTAGCCGAGCACGCGCTGAGTGCGACGAGTGTGACAACTCCAGCGATTCCAAGAATTCTTCTCATGATGTCCCCCTTTAAAAAATTTGTGTGACCAAAATCTACCAGTTCCTGACACCATGTTAGAAACTCAGCATGTGCTAAAAAATAAGGCATGGCAGCCCCAGCTACACCTCCCGTAATCGCAACAGTTGCGCCAGACGGCTCGTTGATGGCGCCACTTCGCTTGTTCTATCCCTATGACCGCACGGTGGGCGCAGTCATAGGACGTTTTTTAACATCGCTCGCTGCGAAAAAAATTGAAGGAACTCGAGGAGTTGACGCAAGTGTGCATGTTCCGCCACTCGAGTTTGATCCCGCCACCGGAGCAGCACTCACAGAATGGGTGGCCGTTGGCGATACCGGCCTCGTGCTGACGTGGAGTTGGCAGCCAGAGCCATTTGCAGACAACACATTGCAACAACCATTTGCTTGGGCGCTCATACTTCTTGACGGAGCAGATACGCCGATGTTGCATGCAGTTCGTGTCGCTTCTGTGAGCGAGATGTCAACCGGTATGCGCGTGCGAGCAGTGTGGGCAGCCGAACCAACTCCATCCATCACGGCAATCATGTGTTTTGAACCAGAGAGCGCTCATGGCTGACGACATTTTGCGTATTCGCACACCAATTGGCATTGATTACACATGGTCGTCTGGGCCTGGATCAGTTGTATATATGCGTGGTCTTGAAAACGGCAAACTCATAGGGAGGCGATGTCCTGCTTGTGAACTCGTGTACTTTCCCCCACGAAACGGGATATGCCCGAGATGCGGAGTATTGCTTGCTGCCGAAGTAGAAGTCGGCCCGCGCGGAACCATAACCACGTTTTGCGTAGTGAATGTTCCCTTCCTTGGCCAGACAATCAAGATCCCTTATGTTGCAGCAACAATTCTTTTGGATGGTGCTGATATTGGCATGCAACATCTGATTCAAGAGTGTGAAGCCGCCGATGTACGCATGGGAATGCGTGTAGAGCCTGTTTGGAAAGATAAGTCAGAGTGGACGCCGTCATTGGAGAACATTCGGTATTACAAACCAACTGGTGAACCCGATGCAGATTTCGATGTGTATGCGAGGCATCTGTAATGCGTGACGTTGCAATTGTTGCCTACATCGAAGGTCAAAATACCTCAGCGACGACCTTGAGTCCGGTGGAGATGATTGTGCCTGTCGTGCACGAAATCCTGAATCGTGCAAATGTCCAGCGGAGCGATATTGATTTTTGGTGTCACGGAAGTTGTGACTATATGACAGGTCAGCCATTTAGTTTTGTTTCCGCTGTCGACGCACTGGGTGCATGGCCCCCAATCATGGAGAGTCACGTCGAAATGGACGGTGCATGGGCACTGTACGAGGCGTGGGTAAAAATCCAAACTGGAGAAGCTAATACTGCGCTTGTGTTTGGCAATGGTAAATCATCTGCAGGAGACATGAATCGCGCGCTGACATTGCAACTTGATCCGTATGTTGTCGCTCCGCTGTGGCCTGGATTTCGTTCGCTTGAGGCGATGGGTGCGCGCGCCGCGATTGACGCCGGAACTGTGACAGAACGTCAAATGGCAGATGTTGTGTCGCGAAGTTTGCGAGATGCAGCCGACAACCCCAATGTGTTGGCTTACGGATACCGCGACGCTGACGAGTTGCTTGACGAACCAATGACCGCAAATCCATTGCGCGCGCATGACTGCCCTGCAATGGCAGACGGGGTGGCTGCGATCATTATGACCACTGCAGACAGAGCACTAGAGATGTGTGATCGGCCGGCATGGATTCGTGGCATCGATCATCGGATTGATTTTCAAAACCTTGGATTACGAGATCTCAGCAGAAGCAATTCAGCGGCACTTGCTTCGTACCATGCTGGCGTGACCAAGGACAAAGTTGATGTTGCCGAACTTCACGCCACGTACAGCCATCACGAAATCATCTTGGCGCAGTCAATGGGCATAGATCGTTCGACTACGCGCATGATGCCAAGCGGTGGTGCGCTCGTTGCTAATCCACTTATGGCTGCCGGACTCGCGCGCTTTGGTCAAGCCGCTAGACAAATCTTTAAGGGCAATGCCGATCGCGCTGTTGCGCATGCGGCTCAGGGTGCTTGTCTGCAACAAAATATCGTTGCTGTACTGGAAGGAAACTGATGGCGCTTCATCGTTGTGCTGTTGTTGGAGTTGGCCAAACTCATCACACCTCGTGTCGCGGTGATGTGAGTATTGCTGGACTTGTACGCGAAGCAGTTGATCGAGCTTTGCTTGACGCCAACATGACACTGGCTGACATTGACGCTATCGTCATCGGAAAAGCGCCAGACATGCTCGAAGGCGTGATGATGCCTGAGTTGTGGCTGACCGATTCATTAGCGGCAAGCGGCAAGCCGTTGTTTAGAGTGCACACTGCTGGCAGCGTTGGTGGATCGACAGCAATTGTGGCTGCCCAACACGTGATGTCAGGTCTGCACAAACGAGTGCTCACGATTGCATTTGAAAAACAAAGCGATGGCAATGCCATGTGGGCTCTGTCTGTTCCGCTGCCGTTCAGCATGCCGGTACATGCCGGTGCTGGCGGATATTTCTCGCCGATTGTTCGTAGTTATATTCGGCGATCTGGAGCGCCTAGTCATATCGGAGCAATGGTGGCAGTGAAAGACCGCACGAATGCTCTGAAAAACCCATATGCACATCTTCATGAAGATCACTGGACGCTAGAAAAAGCCATGGAGTCGCCAATGTTGTGGGACCCCATCCGTTTTGTCGAGACCTGTCCATCAAGTGATGGCGCAATCGCGTTAGTGCTAGCCAGTGAAGACGTCGCAGACAAGATGCCGGGCAAGAAAGCATGGGTACACAGCACGGCAATGCGCAGCGAACCAACAATGTTTGCTGGACGCAATCAAGTAAGTCCTCGAGCCGGAGAAATGTGTGCAGAAGATGTTTTCCATAAGGCCGGCATCACTGATCCGCTCAAACAAATAGATGCAGTTGAGATGTATGTGCCATTTAGTTGGTTTGAGCCGATGTGGCTTGAAAACTTAGGCTTTGCGCCTAAAGATCAAGGATGGCGTTTTGTCGAAGACGGAGTGACAGAGATGACTGGCGCGTTGCCTGTGAATGCTTCAGGAGGCGTGTTGTCATCCAACCCGATTGGTGCATCTGGAATGTTGCGATTTGGTGAAGCAGCACTACAGGTAATGGGTAAGGCGGGCGAGCATCAGATCGAGGGTGCACGTACTGCACTCGGTCATGCCTATGGCGGCGGTTCGCAGTTTTTTGCTATGTGGGTTGTTGGCTCAGAGAAAAACTAACTCGCCAAAAAACTCAACAACAATGCGGCTAGTTCCAGCGGAGTATCTCCCTGCACGCTGTGTCCTGCTTCTTGCACATGTTCAACTCGAGTGTGTGGTGCTCGTCGCAATAACTCGGCTTCGTCTTCGTCGCTTACCACGCTCTGCGAGCGCATTCCTCGTACAAACATCAACGGCTTGCCGTATGCGTCAAAGACATCCCACAATGTTGCCGTATCTGGTCTCTTGAGTTCTCCTTCAATTTGGGGCAATGGGGGAGCATCGTCGCGTCGATACCGCCAGACCCACGAGCCGTCAGCAATCTGGAGCGCATTATGCAAGATGCCGCGTCGCATCGAACTCATTGTTCGGGTTGGGTTGAATTGCATCGTTCGTTCCAGCAACTCTTCAAACGACGGAAATGTGGCTGGACCATTAACAAAGTCGGTGATTGCTTTTGTTTTTTCTTGATTGATGCCCGGCGTGACATCTACTAACACCATCTTTGGCACTAATTCATTGTGATCACGCGTGAGTGCCAATGTCGTTAGTCCACCGAGTGACATTCCAACAATCATTTGAGCGTGTGGTGCAAGCGCACGAATGACGGTTGCAATATCGTTGGCATTTTGACCCAACGGCATCGCAGAAGCATCGTAAGCGCCAGCGCTATCGCTGTGTCCATGACCGGGCAGATCGATGCACAGCACGGCGATGCCCATCGCCAAGGCAACGGTGTCCCACGTATGCGCATTTTGAGCACCTCCGTGTAAAAACACAATGGTTGGTGATTCATCTCCCCAGACCAGGGCAGACAATCGGCGATCCGCGGAACACTGCACAAATTCACGCCGCACCAAAGGTGGGGCAGCGTACGGAAGACCATATTCCGAGGCATTCTCATGAAACATCGAAAATTCGTCGTAGTGCACGCGCTCTGTCATGGGATGAGCGTAGTTTCCCCGATAGACAAGAACACATGGCAAGTGACCATATATATATCCGCGGACTGCGAGTGATGGCCCTGATTGGGGTTCTTCCCGCAGAGCGTCTTGCTCCACAGCCTCTACAAATAGACGTAGAGATGGATGTCAACCTCGCCGTCGCTGGTCAGACCGACGACCTAGGAGACACCGCCAACTATGGGGCCATTGCCGATGCAATCGCCGTATTGGTGCGAGCGTCAAGCGACATCTTGTTGGAGCGTCTCATTGCTCGCATTGCAGATTGTGTTTTATCGTTCGATCATGTAGCGGCCGTGACTGTCACGCTCACCAAATTGCAACCTCCAATTGATGAAGACATTGATTCCACTGCTGTCTCTATTACTCGTACTCGCCAATCCGTAAATCCGACGGTTCGACACCGGGCAATTGTGGCACTCGGCACCAACATCGGAGACCGTGTGGCCCACTTACAGTTTGCGCTTGATCACCTTCCACAAGTTGTTGCAGAGTCTCAGGTCTTTGAGACAGATCCAGTGGGTGGTCCACAAAATCAAGATGCGTATCTCAACATGGTGGTTGCACTAGACACTTATCTTGATCCGTATGCATTGTTGCGGTTGCTCAACGCTGTTGAGGCCCAAGCACAACGTGAGCGCACTATTCATTGGGGTCCACGAACGCTTGATCTTGATATTTTGTTCTACGACAACATCACAATCAACGATGACCTGCTCACTATCCCACATCCGCGTCTTCATGAAAGACGTTTTGTTCTGCAGCCATTAAGTGAAATCGCACCTGAACTTTGTCCGCCAAAATGGGACACAACTCTAGAAGCAGGTGGAGTGCACGCACGTGGCTCATTGAGCAATCTGATCTCGACAACAGAGCACTAACTCAGCCGATGAATATCGCACTGCTTGTCCCTGCCCTCAATGAAGAAAGTGCTATCGCACGAACCGCAGGAGTGATGCGTCAAGCACTTGGCGCAGGCATTGTGCAACAAGCAGTTGTCCTTGACTCTGGTAGCACCGACAACACTTCTCAAATTGCGCTACAGCACGGCGTTGATGTACTTGACGTCTCTCGACAGTGCACAGAAGTAGGTACTGTTTTGGGCAAAGGTGATTCGCTCTGGCGTGGGGTTGCCACAATTTCTGCCGATGCTTATGTTTTTCTTGACGCCGATCTAGGCAATATTTCCGTGCATCATGTTGAGCAACTCGTCTCTGCGTTAGCCAAGGCATCAACAATGTTCGTCAAGTCATCTTTTCATCGTGTTGACTCCGAAGGAAGGTCGCGCGCTATTCCAGCAGGGCGCGTCAGCGAAGAAGTTGGACGGCCGCTTCTGGAGCTGGTTGATCCATGGCTGGCTGCATTGCCTCAACCACTGAGTGGGCAAATTGCCATACGCGCAGAACTTCTTCGATCGTTACAACTCGTCACCGGCTACGGAATAGAAATCGCCATGCTGATTGATATCTGGAACACTGTCGGACAACAAGCCATCGCCACCGTTGACCTAGGTGATATCAATAATCGCTGGAAGCCGAGCAACGCACTAGATGACGTGCGAGATCATGTGCTCTCTGGAGCAACGTTATGTGGCGTGACGTTGCCCGAGAGGGGAAGTGTCAGTCATCCAGAGGTTGTGAGAAGACCCGCTCTAGACACACTTCATACTCACCAGCCCTGAACAGAATCCCTGTTCGACGTGCCCTATTCTGTAGGTGTCCCCGATACGAGGAGTCTCCATGAATCAGTTCTTGTCCAACAAAATCATCGCCAGCATTGTTGCTGTTGCTCTACTCGTGGGAGTTGGAGTACTTGTTTCATCTGGAGACACGTCGTCAACAACACGAAATGCTGCTCTTGTTGTGGCAACACCTTGCACCAAGCCTGGTCAAGTCACCAAGGTGTCTAAACAATCAGTTGTTTGTGCAACCACAAACACAGGATCACTGTGGTACGCCACCATGAAAGCAAAAGGCAAAGCCCAACCTTGCACCAAGCCTGGAGCAATTCGTAAGAATTCAAACATTGTCTGGGTCTGTGGTGTTGTTAAGAAGAAAAAACTCTGGCAAGCAACACAACCATTACCTCCTGCAGTTATTGCATCTACAACTGTCATCGAGCCCGGTGCATCTCAACCAACACCTGCACTTGACTCCACTCAAGTAGCAACACCCGTAGTGCCCGTTGTTGCTGACAACACAGTGTTAGCTGATCCACAGATTCCGGATGACAAGATTGTCACTCAAGTGATTGAAGATGCGACACCGACTGTTGCTCCAACCACATCGACTGTTGCTCCAACCACGCGAGTAACCATCGCCCTGACCTGCGCAACAGGCGGAACCTGCAAGCTGCGAGACATTGGTCCTGGTGGCGGCATCGTGTTTTATGTATCACCCATGCCATTTGCATGTGGAGAAGATCTCACAGCAAAATGCACCTATCTCGAAGCAGCAATAGCAAACGGAACAACACCTTCTACATGGACATCGACGACCTCTGCACGGTGGGGATGCTATGGCGCTTCCGTGATGACGTCTGACCAGCGAACAGCAAGTTTTGAGATCGGCACAGGACGAGCCAATACCAAGATCATCACTGACAAAAACTGCATAGGCGCTAACAACTCAGTGAGTGCTGCAAGTATTGCTGCGGCCTACAACGGTGGTAACAAGACTGACTGGTTCTTGCCATCACGAAAAGAATTGAATGCCTTGTGTCTTGAGTTTTTCAATGATCCAAATAGCCTTTACGTCGGGAACGGCTGGTGGGCGCAGAGGCAGATAGATGGATGCAAAGGCAGGCAGTCACCCGTGTCAGGGACAACCAACCAAGTCTCTTGGAGTTTTGTCGATAACGGATATTGGAGTTCTTCTGAGAGCGCCGCCAACGACGGGTGGTATCAGAGTTTCAGCTACGGGGGTCAGGATGCCTTCAACGCGGGCTACGAGTACTACGTGCGTCCAGTGCGGGCTTTTTGATCCGTAAAGCCTTGCCGTATCTGTGTGTTTATGCAGATCGAAGATCTGCCAATACTTTGCTCCAGCGTTCTGGATCGGTTTTGTAAGGTGCATAAAAACTGATTCGCTGAATGACGTCTCCGTAGCGTCGATGGAGTTCGGGAGCAATGTGTTCTGGTTCTCCGACAACTGCAAAAGTGTTGAGGATCTCGTCTGTAATGCAGTTACCCATCTCTACCCACTTGCCTTGTTTGGATAAGCCATTGAGTTCATCTTGCATTTCGCCCCATCCGTGTAGTTCGAGAACTCCGCGATATGCCGGCGTTGATCCATAGAAAGCTATCTGT
>Ga0214919_10005785_pt1 | contig 17302 bp, 13 predicted proteins | sample LL1503_MetaG_FD_177994 | JGI IMG/M metagenome (GOLD analysis project Ga0214919, IMG submission 177994) | Freshwater microbial communities from Lake Lanier, Atlanta, Georgia, United States - LL-1503 | ecosystem: Environmental > Aquatic > Freshwater > Lake | place: USA: Georgia | collected...
GCAGACGTTCAAGCCAGTTGGGATTACGCCTGCGCAGGCATGCGCGGCGACCGAAAAAAAGTCATTGTGGAAGAGTTCATTCATTTTGAATTTGAAATCACCCTGCTCACCATTCGCCAACGCACTGGCCCAACATTGTTCTGCCCACCCATTGGCCATGTGCAAGAACGCGGCGACTACCAATACAGCTGGCAGCCCCAAGCCATGGCGCCTGATTATTTAAAAGCCGCTCAAGACATGGCCGAAAAAGTCACTGCCGATTTAGGCGGTGCGGGCTTGTTTGGCGTTGAATTTTTTGTCACGGCCACAGAGGTCATTTTCAGTGAACTCAGCCCTCGCCCACACGACACGGGAATGGTCACCCTTATCAGTCAAAACCTCAGTGAATTTGATTTGCATGCGCGCGCAGTTTTGGGTTTGCCCATTCCACTGATTGAGGCTGTAGAAGGCGCAAGTGCCGTGGTGCTTGCCGACCGTGAAGGCAAAAGCCCAAGCTACTCTGGCGTATCAGAAGCCTTGCTAGAACCGGGCGTTGATGTCCGAATATTTGGCAAGCCCACCACGCGTCCTTATCGCCGCATGGCGGTGGCTTTGGCCAAAGGCGATAAAGCTTTAGAGCGTGCACGCGCTGCTGCAGCGAAAATCAGTGTGCACGTTGCATAAAAAAAGGCTCTGCAACATTCTGCAGAGCCTTTTCATTCAAATGTGAATCACTTCACTTCGGTGATGAACTTGTCGTTGGTACGGCGCACTTTCTTCATGTTGACCAACCAATCTTTGTCGGCTTCGCGGTAGCCCAATGGCAACAAGACCGTGCTGCGAAGTCCGCGTGAAGCCAAGCCCAAAATTTCATCGACCTCTGCAGGTTTAAAACCTTCCATGGGTGTGGCGTCCACTTCTTGCTCAGCAGCCGCGATCAAGGCCGTACCCAAAGCAATGTAGGACTGCTTGGCTGCATGTTGGAAATTGACTTCAGGCCCTTTTGCCGGATAGTTCTTCAACAACATTTGACGATAGGCTTCTGCACCTTCGTTCACGAAACCACGCACTTCGTTGTTGTAGTCAAACATCAGGTTGATGCGGTCGGCGGTGTAGTCGTTCCATGCGGCAAATACCAGAAGGTGTGAGCCTTCTGTGATTTGAGCCTGATTGCTAGCGGCAATCTGTATTTTGGCGCGAACTTCTTTGTTCGTGACGACAATGATTTCATAGGGCTGCAAGCCACTTGAAGTAGCCGTCATGCGAACGGCTTCCAAAATGCGTTGCACTTTGGCTTCTGGGACGGACTTGGTGGGGTCCATTTTTTTGGTGGCGTAACGCCAATTGAGGGCTTGAAGCAAATCCATTGATAAATCCTAGTGATCAAAAAACAAACGGGAGTTTAACTCCCGTTTGTCATGAAAACTCAAGGCAAGCATTGCCTTGCATCAGCGCCTTACTGTTCAGCGGTATAGCCCGAGGCTTTGATGGGCGTTTCCCAACGCTTGAGGTGAACAAGCTGAGACGTCGCCAGTGCCGAAGCGTTGGCATAGTTAGGAACCAAGCCAAAGCCCCTGATGCGAGCTTGAATGTCTGGACTGTTCAATGCCTGAGCCACTGCTTCACTGATTTTTTGCACTTTATCCGCAGGCATATTGGCAGGCCCATAAAGTCCAAAGTAAGCATCGGCCACCACATTCACCCCAATCTCTTTCAAGGTTGGCACTTCAGGCAAGGCTGCAGAGCGAGTCTCGCCTGTGACAGCCACAATTTTGAGCTTGCCCGTTTTGTGATGCTCCAACGTTTCAGAAGCTGTGTCGATCATGACGGGAATCTGACCGCCCATCAAATCTTGAGCAGCAGGCGCACCGCCTTTGTAGGCGACGTGCGTCATGGGTGTGCTGGTTTCTTGGGCCAGCAACTGCCCCGCAAAGTGCGGCACGGTGCCAGCCCCAGAAGTAGCGTAATTGGCTTTGCTTGGGTTGGCTTTGAGCCAGGCCATCAAGCCTTTGATATCGGTTGATGGCGCACCAGGCCCTGTTGTGATTGCGAAATCAAATGTGGTGACACGTGCAATGGCGGTGTAATCTTTGACAGGGTCATAGCCCAAATTTTTGTACAGCCAAGGCATGATCACAAGGCCACCTGAGGGCACCAAGGCCAAGGTGTTGCCATCGGGGTTGGCTCTTTTTAACTCACCCAATGCAATGCGGCCGGCAGCGCCAGGCTTGTTTTCGACAATGACATTTTGGTCCAAGCTGACTCGAAGTTTTTCTGCCAACAACCTGGCCACCACATCGACTGAGCCACCTGGCGGAAAGCCCACCAAGACCTTCACGGTTGGCTTGTCTTGTGCAAACGCTGAAGTGCACAAGCCGGACAGGCCTAAGCTTGCGCTCAAAATCACGAACTTCAAAAGATTTCTTTTCATGTGGTTTCCCATTGCTGTTGAACTAATTTCACGTCATACGTGACAAGTGTCACTCATAATCGAGTGTCAAGCCCATTGGGGTTTTCGTGATGTCAGCCCTCTATTTCAACCATTAGGAGCCCTCTTTCATGCCTGTGATTGATGTTCATACCCACATGTTCACCCCCAAATGGCTTGAGCTTCTCAAAGCTGAAGGGGGTCAGTACAACATTCAAACAAGGCCAGATGGTCAGCAAGAGGTCTTCAGGGGCAATACCCCCGTGGTGATTCCTCAAAAGGGACATTTTGATTACGCCCTGCGCGTCAAGCACATGGATGCTGCCGGCATTGACATCTCCATCGTCTCGCTCACATGCCCTAACGTTTATTGGGGCACAGAGGAAATCAGTTGCAGAGCAGCCCGCGAATCCAATGACACCATGGCACAAGCCCAGAGCACTTATCCCGACCGCATTCGATGGTTCACCTCATTGCCATGGGAGTACCCTGCACGCGCGATCGAAGAGCTCGATCGAACTTGCAAAAACGGCGCAAGTGGCGTCATGGTGCTGGCCAACATTTCTGGCCGCAGCTTGACCGACCCCATGTTTGCCCCCATTTGGGCAGAAATAGACAAGCGTGGCTTACCTGTTTTGGTCCACCCAACTGACCCACCTGGCGTGGATCTCATGGACATGACCAAATTTGATTTGAGTTGGTCTGTGGGCTTCATGTTTGACACCACCTTAGCCATCACGCGAATGATCTTTGAAGGCTTCTTTGATCAATACCCGCATTTGAAAATCATTGCATCGCACGGCGGTGGCACGCTGCCCTACTTGATCGGAAGATTTGAAAAAGGCGATGAAGTAGAAATTCCATCGCGTCGTCAAATGAAACGCAAGCCCACCGATTATTTAAGGCACATTTACTACGACACCATCACCTACAACTTAGGGGCCCTCCAGTACCTCATCTCGGTGGTGGGCGAAGAGCACGTGATGTTTGGCACCGACTGGCCTCATCAAGTTCACGATACCAAAGGTGCCTTTGCCAACACCGCACAATTGCCTGCGCAAACATGCGCAGCCATTCGGGGTGGCAATGCACTCAAAGTCTTTAACATCACCTGATGCTGCATGAGTAATTGGCTGCCACTGGTTGCGACCTTGTTCATTCAGGCCATGGTCTCCATGGCCTTGTTGACGCTTCCCGTCATGGCACCTGTTGCAGCCAAAGATTTAACCGTATCGCCAGCCTTGGTGGGCATCTACGTCGCTATCACTTACGCTGGGGCCATGTTTTCCAGTCTGACCTCTGGCACCAGCGTCACGCGCTTTGGCCCTATTCGGGTCAGCCAACTGGGACTGATCCTGTGTGCAACAGGGCTTTGCCTTTGCGCCGTGCCTTGGTTACCCGCCACGGCCTTGGGAGCATTTTTCATTGGTTTGGGCTATGGCCCCATCACACCCTCCAGCTCTCAAATTTTGGCGCGAACAACACCGCCCCATCAAATGTCCCTGGTTTTTTCAATCAAACAAACGGGTGTGCCACTTGGCTCTATGTTGGCGGGTGCCATCGTTCCTTCACTGATGCTTGGCGTTGGCTGGCAGTTCAGTTTAGTCAGCGTTGCTGTCGTGTGCTTGATGAGTGCCTTTTTTGCACAAGCACTTCGAGAAGAAATGGACAATCAACGGCAAGCTGGTTTGCAGCTGAAATTATCGACCTTGCTGGCTCCTATTCGCATGGTGTTATCCCACCGCGCTCTGGCCACCATGGCGGGTTGTTCTTTGATGTTTTCGATGGTGCAAGTGTCCCTCACCACTTACTTGGTCACCTACTTGCACGATGATTTAACTTACGGCCTGGTGGCTGCTGGCTTGTTGCTGTCCATCACACAAGCAGGTGGCATTGTGGGACGCATTGCATGGGGCTATGTGGCGGATCATTTTTTAAGCCCGCAAAAAACGCTGGCCGTTTTAGCAACCAGCATGGCCTTTTGCGCAGCGGCAACCCCCCTTCTGTTGCCAAGCCTTCCCGTATTTGGTGTTTGGACCTTGTTGTTGCTATTTGGCGCATCCGCCATTGGGTGGAACGGCGTTTATTTGGCGGAAGTGGCCAGGCAGGCACCAGAGGGCAAAGCCAGTGTGGCCACGGGCGGCACGCTGACATTCACGTTTTTGGGTGTGGTGCTTGGCCCGCCCCTCTTTGGTGGCTTGTCCACACTCTTTGGCACTTATGGTGCCGGCTTTTGGGCGCTGGCTGCCGTTTCAAGTCTTTGCAGCCTTATTTTGTGGCGCTTAATGCCTAGCCCCTCGAATTAAATCAACGCCTTTTTCGGCAATCATGATGGTGGGTGCATTGGTATTGCCCGTCACCAAGTGCGGCATGATGGATGCATCGATGACGCGTAAATTTTGCAGACCATGAACTCGAAGTTCAGCATCGACCACAGCCATTGGATCATTGGCGGGTCCCATTTTGCAAGTACCCACAGGATGGTATTCGGTGTCAGAGTGGTCACGCAGGAAGCTTTCAATCTGCGCCGGATTGTGTGCGTCCACGGCATGAATCATGTCACCTCGGTGGGATGACAATGCGGGCGACTGCATCACACTCAAACCCAATTGGGTACCCGCCACCAGAGTCTGCATATCAGACGGGTGTTTAAAGAATGCTGGATCAATGAGGGGGGCATCGGTGGGGTTGCGGCTGGCCAGGGTTAAGCTGCCCCTGCTTTGAGGGCGCATCAGGGTGACGTGCAAGGTGTACCCATGGCCTGCATGCATTTTGCGCGCGTGGTCGTCCACAATACCGGTGCAAAGGGCCAACTGAATGTTGGGGTAATCCTTGTTGCCTTCGGTAGATACAAAACCCTGTGTTTCAGACACGTTGGAGGTAATCCAACCTGTTCGTTGGCTGCGCCACTCCAGCATGGCCTTGAGCATGTTCCAAGTGCCCTTCAATGAAAAGCCCATGGCGTCATTGATTTTTTGAGTCTTGTAAATCAGCACTGTGGTGATGTGGTCTTGCAAGTTTTGTCCCACGCCTGGCAATTCATGCAACAAAGGAATGCCCATGTCGCTCAAATGCAAAGCGGGGCCAATCCCCGACAACATCAGCAATTGCGGCGAACCAAAAGCACCCCCTGAAACAATCACTTCTTTGCGTGCACGCACCTCATGCTGAACCCCATTGACCTGGTACTTGATGCCAACGGCACGTTTGCCTTCAAACATGATTTGCGTGGCATGCGCATGTGAGACGACATTCAAATTGCTTTGATGGCGGTGCGGGTCTACATAAGCTCTGGCGGCATTCCAACGCTCACCGCCCTTTTGCGTCACCTGACCGGGCGACACACCAAATTGCTCGGCGCCGTTGTAATCGGGGTTACTGGGAATGCCCTGCTCGTTGCAAGCCTTGATGAACAATTGGTTCAGAGGGCTAGGACTGCGCAGGTAACTCACATTCAAGGGGCCGCCCACACCCCGGTAAGCCGTGTCGCCAAAGCACTCGTTGTTTTCTGATTTTTTAAAGTAAGGCAAAACTTCTTGGAAGGACCAACCAGGGTTGCCCAAAGCCGCCCAGTTGTCGTAGTCACGCGCATTGCCACGGGTGTAAACCATGGCATTGATGGAAGAGCTGCCCCCCATCACTTTGCCGCGTGGCTGAAATCCTTTGCGACCGTTAAAGCCGGCCTGAGGAACCGTGTTGTAGCCCCAGCTGTTGATGTTCAAGGAGGCCGTGGCCGCAAATCCCAAAGGGGCGCGAACAAACACCGAATTGTCGGGGCCGCCAGCTTCCAGCAAACACACAGTGGTATTTTGGTCTTCACTCAAACGTCCGGCCACGCAGCAACCTGCAGAACCACCGCCAACCACCACATAATCAAATTCAGAATGCGTCATTGAAATTACCTCGTGACAATGGAGAAATTACCGGGCGCTTTGTCAATCATGCTGAAAAACAAAGCCAAATCAATTTTGCTGCCTTCAATCTTGGTTTGATCCGACATGAGCAAGTCTTTGGCCCCTGCTTGGCCCAGTACCATTTTGATGAAAAATGGCTGGGTCAAGGTGAGTGTTGCGTTCGCATTTTGATCAGGACGCGCCTTCACATGATGCAACACAGAATTCTCAAGGGACAAGACAAAACTTTGTTGAGTGTCAGAAAACACCAAGTTGATTTTCATTTTTTTGCCCTCGGCCTTTGGGGCATTGAGCGATGCGGCCATGGCCTCTAAAAACCGTTCGATAGGCGTTTGGTTCAGCATGTCGATCATGCCCTCGCGCGGCATGCCTTTTTCGGGCGTACCTTCTCGCAATTCCAGTGCGCCTGTGAGGTAAAAATTGCGCCAAGCCGATGACTCGGCTGCGTAGCCCAGCTTTTCAAAAGACTGCGCCAACAAGGCCTTGGCTTGCGTATTTGAAGGTGCCACATAGACCGCATGTTTCAGCAATTCAGCAGCCCAGCGGTACTCTGCTTTGCCCATGGCCTCTTGGGCGGCTGCGACCACTTTGTCGACTCCACCCATGAGCTGGACGTATTTCTCAGAGGCTTGCAAAGCAGGCAAAGGGTCAAGGTTGGAAGGATGCGCATCAAACCAGCCCATGTAGTTTTGGTAGACCGCTTTCACGTTGTGCCGAACTGTGCCGTAATAACCCCGCACACTCAGATGCTCGTCTAGCGTTGCGGGCAGACGAAGATTTTCAGCAATTTCGGCAGCATTCTGTCCCGCATTCATTTGCCGCACCGTTTGATCGTGAATGAACTGGTAGGTATCTCTTTGTTTGACAATGAAGTCTTGGATGTTGGCAGCTCCCCAGACTGGCCAATGGTGCTGATTGAACACCACTTCGGAATTTTGAACATACTTTAAAGAGTCATTCAAATAAGATGCCCACTTGGTGGCATCTCGCACCTTGGCACCGCGCAAGGTATAGAGGTTGTGCAAGGTGTGGCCCATGATTTCGGCGCCGCAAAATGCCTTGAAGTCAGGCAAATAGAAAGTGAACTCTGAGGGTGCCTCGCTGCCAGGCACATTGTGAAACACAAAGCGAACACCATCTATCAGCAAGTCCTGTTTTTCAGATTGAACCGTGATGTTGGGTTGCAAAATACCGATCTTTCCAAACGCCACCGCTTTGCCCAAGCCATTGTCCACAAGCCCTGTTGGACTTTTGGCTAAGTTGCTGCCATACATGTACATGGCACGGCGGCCCATGGCGGGCCCCATCAGAATATTTTCACTGGTGGCCTCTTCCATAAAGCCGGAAGGTGCAACGATGGGCAGTTTTCGTGCTTTGGCCTCCTCTGCACTCACCACGCCCAATGCCCCACCAAAATGATCGGCATGGCTGTGCGTGAAAATGAGGCCAGAGACTTGTTGTGGCCCCAAATGCTTGCGCGCAAATGCCAGTGCCGCAGCGGATGTTTCTTGTGCGGTCAGGGCATCGACCACAATCCAACCCGTCTTGCCTTGGATCAAGGTCATGTTGGCCAGATCAAAGCCCCTTAGCTGCCAAATGCCCTCGGTCACTTTGAACAGACCCATTTGATTGTTCAAAGTGGCTTGGCGCCACAAACTTGGATTGACTGTTGGGGGCGCATCGCCTTGGATAAAGGCAAAGGCATCGAAGTCCCAAATGACTTTGCCCTGAGCGTCTTTGATCTGCCCCGAAGGGGCCGCTATCAAGCCTTTTCTGGCATCGCTTTTTTCAAGCCAGTCGGCACTGCCCGACTGCGCTGGCATGTTGGATGGCATGGCCGTTGGTTCCAACTTCTGACACGCCATCAAAGCGCAAACTCCTAGGAACATGGCAAAGACGCGACCGCCTCGAATAAGCTCTTCAAAACTAACCCGCATGGATAAACTCCTTAGCGTGTTGTTATAAACCACAGCTGCCGTTTGAACTAGGGGTAATACCCTGTTCATTCAGAGATGATGCGGCATACTTGATGCATCAAACTTCACAAGCGATTCTATTTTGACGACAGCCATTCATGATCGCCAGAACCCATTGCCCTCTTATGTAGATAAGAAGCGTTTTGCATGGTTGTTTTCTGTTGTGGGGCCTGCTGTCTCAATGGTTGGCACGGTTGCGGTTTCTGGCTTTGGGGTCAGCAGCTGGATCTTATTTTTCCCTTTTGTCTTCTATTACTTCTTTGTGCCATTTTTAGATTTCCTGATTGGCGAGGACATCAGCAACCCACCCGAATCATCGATTGAAGCTTTAGAAGCCGATGCCTATTACCGATGGATCACTTACGCAACCATTCCTATTTTATGGATTGCTGTTATTTTCAACTGCATCTTCCTGTGCACCTCTTCATTGACGACATTGGAATGGATAGCCACCGTCATGTCCACCGGATCGGTTTTAGGTTTTGGCTTGAACGTCAGCCATGAGCTCGGCCATAAACTGCAAACAGTGCCTCGGAAAATTGCGCTGTTCAATACGGCATTAGGCGCCTATGGTCACTTCTCCATAGAACACAACAGAGGTCATCACCGCCATGTGAGTACCCCTGAAGATCCAGCATCTTCCAAAATGGGAGAGAGCATCTACCAGTTTGCTCGCAGAGAAATGCCTGGCGCCGCCCTGCGTGCTTGGCGACTTGAAGCCGATCGGTTGCAGCGGCAAAATAAATCTGTTTGGCATTTTGAGAATGAAATTCTTCAAGCGCTTTGCCTAACGGCTTTGGTGCATGGGAGCTTGATCAGCCTTTACGGCCTAGAAATGGTGATCGTTCTCATTCCAGTGGGAATTTGGGGTGCGTTTCAGCTGACATCGGCCAATTACGTTGAGCATTACGGCATTCAACGACTCAAGACAGCCAACGGCAATTACGAAAATTGCCAACCGCATCACTCATGGAACAGCAACCATTTGGTGTCTAACCTGGTATTGTTTCAACTACAGCGTCATTCGGATCACCATGCCCACCCAGGCCGCAGCTACCAATCACTGCGTGATTTTCCTGAGCTTCCCAGGTTGCCGTCGGGTTATTTTGGGATGTTTTTCTTGGCTTACTTGCCGCCCCTTTGGTATCGGGTGATGGATCCGCTTTTGATCAAAACACTCAATGGCGACGTCTCAAGAATCAACTTTCTGCCAAGTGCCAAGAATCGGCTGATTAAAAAATTTGGACTTGCTGCGCCCAATTGAGTCAAAGCGCATTGTTTGCAACGGAGTGCTTATCCCACAAGGCATGGCGCCAGTAAAGCGCTATGGCCAAAGTCAAGATCAAACCCAATGCCGAATAAATCCAGGCAGTCGACACATACCCGATGCTTTCAACCAAAGGGCCGCTGGCCAATAGCCCAATGGGCAAACCCCAAATGGCCAGCATGCGCATGCCCATCACCCGTCCGTGAAACGCAGGTTCAGTAGCGCGCAGCATGACTGCAGCCAAAGGGGTCATGCTCAGACTCTGCACAAAGCCTGCCAACATCAGAACGAGCATGCCAAGGTACAAGTTGTTTGTGAATGCAAAAACAAGATCCAATGAAAACCAAACGGCTGAGGCAATGATCATGGTTTGGGATGCGCGCAGTTTGAATTTGTGAGTGCTTAAAGTGAAGGATGCCAAAAGCCCACCAAATGCAAAACTAGCTCCCAAAAATCCCAGGCCAGTTTGGTTGGTGAGGAAAATATTTTTAGCCGCATAGGGCAGCAAACCCAGCGAAAAAGGAAATGCCAATAAGTTCACCAAAAAAGCCACTGCCATAGCGCCTATGAGAATAGGCTTGTGCCAAACATACGTGAATGCCGATTTCAAATCATCCAGCGGACTGGCTAAGGCACCGGCATTCGGTATTGGCTGAACATCGTCAACCCCTCGAGACAGCCAAAAACTAAGCACATACAACAAGGTGACAACCGCATAGGCCGAGGTCATGCCAAGCACTGCCACGATGCCGGCACCGGCCAGCGCGCCGGCTATCCTGGCAGACTCGGACGTCATTCTTGAAATACCCAAAGCGCCCATCAACTGCGTTGCAGGCAAGGTTTTGGCAATCAAGGCATTGCGCATCATTTGATCGGAAGGCCTGATGGTGCCCACGATGGCTGCCAACATGAGCACCCTCTCGGGCGTCAGTGCTTGAAAATAGGAAAGCAACATGATTGAGAAAGCCATCAATGCATAAATGGCTCTGGTGGACCAGAGCATTCGCCGATAGCCCATTCGATCGCACACCACACCAAACACAGGTGCAACCAAAGAACCTAAATATTGCAAAGAGCCGTAAACCACCAGCATCAAGACCGAGCCAGAGGCCGACAAGATGTACCAACCCAAAAGGATGGTTTCCATTTCAAAGGCCCATGATGTGGCCAGATCTGCGGGCCACTGGTAGCGAAAGCTTTTAACCCGAAAGGAATCACGCCAATTTAAATGAGGCGGCGGTGAAGTATGTGTCATTGCGATTCATTTTAGGCAAGAATGCTGGCTATGACGATCAATGCTTCCCCTACCCCCTTCGCCCAAGCTGGCCCTATTGGCTTTATTGGCATTGGCAACATGGGCTTTGCCATGATGGCACGGCTGCTGTCCCAAGCTTGGCCTGTGTTTGCACATGACATTGAGCCCATGCGGGTCAAAGAAGCTGCTGATCTTGGGGCAAATCTCTCCGCGTCACCTGCTGACATGGCGCTACATTGCCGCATCACTTTCATTGTGGTGGTCGATGCACTGCAAGTCCAAAGCGTTTTATCCGGCCCCATGGGCTTGTTAAGCCAATCGCAGCCGGGTGACTTGGTCTTTTTATGCCCGACATTGGGGCCGCTCGATGTTGAAAAGGCCGCAGATGCAGCCAAAGCCAAAGGCGTCTTCCTGATTGATTGCCCCATGTCGGGAGGTCCTGTGAGGGCCCGAGAAGGTCAGATGAGTTTGATGCTGGCAGGCGATTCTGACCTGCTGACAAAAAACAATGCATTGCTCAATGCCATCACTACGCATCGATTTGTCATTGGACAAAAACCGGGCGATGCCGCCAAAACCAAATTGGCCAACAACCTGTTGGCCGCTATCAATTTAGCGGGCGCAAGCGAAGTCTTGGCCATGGCGCAAGCCTGGGGCTTGGATGCACACACAACCTTGAATGTCATGCAATCTAGCAGTGGCCAAAGCTGGATTGGACAAGATCGAATGGAACGTGCTCTTCAAAATGATTTTGAGCCAAGGGCTCACACTTCCCTGCTGGCCAAAGACACCCGTTTGGCATTAGAAGCCTGTGCGCAATTGAAAGTTTCGGTGCCCGCACTTGGGCTAGTTGCAAGCCAACAATTTGCAAAGGCTTGCGATGTAGGTTTTGCAACCCAAGACGACGCCAGTTTGTTTTTAATGGCCGGTGGCCAACCGATCAAGCACTCAAAAGGGCTCTATTGATTTAGGCCATTGCGGGCTCTTTGGCTGCAATGGGTAGATAACCCATTTCGTCGAGCGCTTGTGCCAATTGCTGAACGCTGCGCGCAGGGTTGTGCAACTTCTCTAGGCCAAACAGACCAATGCGGAAAGTCATGAAATCTTTGGGCTCATCGCATTGCAAAGGCACACCTGCTGCAGTTTGCAGACCTGATAAAAGGAATTTTTTGCTGTTTTGAATTTCGGCATCTTGGGTGTAGCTCACAACCACACCAGGGGCTTGAAACCCTTTTGCAGCCACGCTTTTGAAGCCGCGAGACTCTAAGAGACTTCGAACTTGCTGACCCAACTCGTGCTGTTCTTGCTTGACCTTGGCAAAACCATAAGACTGTGTTTCCTTCATCACATCGCGCAATTGGGCAAGCGCATCTGTGGGCATGGTGGCGTGGTACATGTGCGAGCCAGACTCATAGGCTTCCATGATTTGCAACCATTTCTTCAGGTCACACGCGAAGCTAGAACTTTGAGTGGCATCAATGGCTTGTCGAGCCCGCTCGCTGAACATGACCATGGCACAACAAGGCGAACTGCTCCAACCTTTTTGAGGCGCACTGATCAAGATGTCAACGCCTGTCGACTTCATATCTACCCACATCGCGCCAGATGCAATGCAGTCCAATACCAAAAGGCCACCCACTTTGTGAACAGCTGCGCTCAGGCGCGTCAAATAGCTGTCGGGCAGCATCATGCCGGCAGACGTTTCGACGTGAGGTGCAAACACGACAGCAGGTTTCTCTGCAGCAATTTGCGCTTCAACCTCTTCTATCGCGAAGGCTGCCCAAGCAGATTGGGTGTCAGTCGTTTGCTGACGCGCTTTCAAAACGATGGATTGACTGGGAATACCGCCCATGTCAAAAATTTGGGTCCAGCGGAAACTGAACCAGCCATTGCGAATGACCATGACTTTTTGTCCCTGTGCAAATTGCCGAGCCACCGCTTCCATGCCAAAAGTACCACTGCCAGGCACCAAGGCCACTGAGTGCGCTGAATAGACGTCTTTCAAGATGGCGGAGATGTCTTGCATGACGCCCTGAAAGCGCTTGGACATGTGGTTCAGTGCTCGGTCTGTGTAAACCACAGAAAATTCGAGCAAACCATCGGGGTCAATGTTGGGCAATAAAGCGGGCATGGTCATTCTCCTAGAATGAAAGAGTAAGTTCGGATTTTAGCCAATGGGCTTATAAAAGTCTTCAATCCATTTGGACTTAGCATTCAATTGAGCGTTAAGTCTAGGGTTTATACCTACTTGAGAGCTCTTTTGAAGCACTAGGGTCTCACCAAAGAAAAATGAAGCATGACAACCCGCCTCTTTAGCCAAAGCTCTTTAAGCCAAAATTTGAAGACAATTCTGCTTCTGTTCTGCTTGATGCCCACACTTGTTTTGGCTCAAGCTTGGCCCTCCAAACAGCCCATCAAACTTGTAGCGGTTTTCCCGCCTGGCGGCACAGTTGATCACGTGGCCAGGATCATTGCACCCTGTTTTTATTTTTCTTCTGGTGTAATTTCCAAAGCAACCAGCAACCTCGCCACCATGTTGTAAGCCGCAATGGCGGTGGTGAGTTCAACAATTTCAGTCGTGTTCAAACGCGATTGAAGTTGCCTGAACAGTGCATCTTCTACCTTCACACGAAGCGTCATCTGCGCTGTATATTGCACCACCCATTGCGACATTTCATCCAAAGCTGAGTCGGTGACGCCATCGGCAGGATTGGCATCAAGTGCTCGTTTTAAACCCTCTAATTCTGCTTGTGTACCGCCTGCCTTTAAATAGTCAGGTGCATGGTGGTGGTATTCGTAGTGCGCACCTGTTAGCAAGGCCACTGCACAAATGCCAAGCTCACACAATTTGCGCGGGGCAGACAAACCCGTTCGAACATTGCGCATGTAGACGTTCCAGCCGGCTGCAACGGGCTCACTCCACAAGAGCGCTTTGTCCAGGTTAAGCAGTGCGCCGCCCCTGCGGGCCAAAATGGTGTTGACCAATTCTTGGGGTTGAGCCAGTTGCTCTGGTGTCCAATCAGGAATGCGCATGCTGTGTCCTTCCGTGTTTATCGGTAATAGGCTTCTACCGTGCCCTTGAGTTTCATGAGCAAGGGATTGCCTTTGCGATCGAGCGCTTTGCCGGCAGGCACTTTCACCCACCCCTCGCTGATGGAATATTCCTCAACATCTTTTCGATCTTTGCCATTGAAACGAATGCCAATTTCGTACTCAAAAATAGATGCAACGTAAAAAGGGCTGCGGGCATCGATCGAAAGGTGGTCAGGTAAATCGGGGCGTGCGTTTGTGTCGCTCATGTCTTTTTAATTTCATCAATACAGAATAGACTGCAATTCTCCAACATTTAGAAGCCATTTGCATGACCGCAGCAACGATTGTTGAACTTGAAAGTCAACACAAGGAATCCGAAGCACCCCCCCTTGCGGTGCTAGGCCTATCAGCAACAGCTTTGCTAACGGCTTGCGGTGGAGGGGGCGGCACATCGACAACAGCCGTCATCACCCCAGACAACACTTTTGCCAACAATTTGGCACTGACAGATGCTGCTCGGTTTTTTCGACAGGCTTCATGGGGTGGCACAAGCAACGAAATCAAAGACCTTGCTGCAACAGGACAACAAGGCTGGCTCAATGCCCAATTCAATGCACCACAGGGTCAAACACTCACGCGGTGGCTGATCGAAAAAGGCTTCAATGACGCCAGCATAAGCAACAACGTGAATGGCGATGGCGGCTGGGTGCAGTCCATCTGGTGGAAACTGTTCAGTGCAACAGACTTGTTTCGGCAACGCGCTGCATTGGCCCTTTCAGAATTATTTGTTGTATCGCATTTAGGGTTGCCCTTTTCTTGGCGCAATTTTGCCATTGCCAATTATTGGGAAATTCTTGAAACCAATGCCCTGGGTAACTTCAGAACCCTTTTAGAAAGCGTCACGCTGTCTTCGGCCATGGGCACTTATCTGAACATGAAGGGCAATCAAAAATACGACGCCAAAACAGGTCGTTCGCCCGATGAAAACTATGCACGAGAAGTGATGCAATTGTTCACCATTGGCCTGTACCAACTGAACATCGATGGCACACCTCAATTGGACGCGCAAGGCAAACCCATTGAAAGCTATGACAATGCAGATATTCAAGGCCTTGCCAGAGTGTTCACAGGCTGGAACACGGCCACTGGCACTGACACCTCAGGTGAATTAGCCAACGCAGCCTATCGGCACGGCTTGCCCATGATGCTCACAGCCAGTTTGCACAGCCCTGAGGAAAAGAAATTTTTAGGTATCACCATTCCAGCAGGTACTGCTGGCATTGAAAGTTTAAGAATTGCACTAGACACACTTTTTCAGCACAACAACACAGCCCCATTCATTGCCAAACAACTGATTCAAAGGCTGGTGACCAGCAATCCATCGCCTGCCTATGTTGCACGCGTTGCCAAAATATTTGTCAACAACGGCAAAGGCGTCAGGGGCGATATGAAAGCGGTCTGGACCGCCATTTTGTCAGACACAGAAGCTCGTCTAGCCAACCCACCGGCAAGCTTTGGCAAACTCTCAGAGCCGATGGTCAGGCTGCTTCAATGGGGTCACACCTTTCGCGCCACATCCACCGATGGCGCATGGACCTTGGGCTACACAGATGCCGAAACCTCCTTGGGCCAAATGCCCATGCGATCACCCTCTGTGTTTAATTTTTTCAGGCCAGGCTATGTGCCACCGAATACGCAAGCGGCGGCGCAAAACCTGGTTGCGCCAGAATTTCAAATACTGACCGAACCGACGGTGGTGGGCTATATCAATTACATGGCAGGCACAGTGAACAACGCCCGCAACATCAAAGCCGACTACAGCACAGAGAAAGCATTGGCAACAGATCCTACAGCCTTGGTTGCTCACCTGAATCTTTGTTTGGCATCTGGCGCATTGACCAGCACCAGCCAGAGCCTGATTGTGAATGCCATCACCAGCATCTCAGCAGCGACTGAAACAGGACTGCTCAACCGCATCTATGCGGCTGTGCTCATGGTGATGAGCAGCACCGACTACCTCATTCAAAGGTAATGCCATGACTCACAACAAACACTCACACCTCGGATTGACACGCAGAAGCTTGCTAAGAAGCAGTGCCGCACTGGCACTTCAGCGCGTCAGCATTCCCATGGCCACCAGTCTGGGATTGATGGCCGATGCTGCAGCCCAATCGGCCAACGATTACAAGGCTTTGGTTTGCATATTTTTGTATGGTGCCAACGACCACTACAACACCGTCATTCCCTATGACGTACCGACTCACACCAACTATTTCAACATCCGCAAAGGGACACCTGCGGCAGGCACTGTCTACGATGGCATCGCCATTGGACGCAACTCACTTTCAGCCACGGCTTTATCCACTGCGCTGAGCGATGGACGGCAGATGGCTTTAAATCCAGAGATGAGCGCACTGAAAACCTTGTTCGAAAACAAACGCGCATCAATCTTGATGAATGTGGGGCCTCTCGTCGTTCCCACCAGCCGCATTCAGTACGACAATAAATCTGTTCCCTTGCCGCCCAAACTTTTTTCACACAACGATCAACAAGCCTATTGGCAGTCTTCCTTTCAAGCTGAAGGCGGCGCTACAGGATGGGGAGGTCGTGCTGCAGATTTGCTCTTAAGCAACAACAGCAAATCGACACTCACGTGTATTTCCATCAATGGCAATGCACTCTTTTTATCGGGACAAAATGCCATCTCGTACCAGATGAGTTCAACGGGTGCTACCACGGTCAATGCCATCAAAGGCAAATCACTTTTTGGATCGGCCAATTGCGCAGCAGCCTTGCAAGCCCTGATCACACAGTCAAGTTCTTTGCCAATGGCAAACGACTACACCACAGTGACCAAACGCGCGCTCGACACGTACGACGGCATTGTGTCGGCCATTGGCACGACGGCCAGTGCAAGCATGAATGCACTCTTTCCAAGTTCAGCCAACAACACGCTATCGGCACAGCTCAAAATGGTCGCACGAATGATCGAGCAGCAAGCTGCCTTCGGCTTGAAGCGGCAGGTCTTCATGGTGGGCATGGGTGGCTTTGACTTGCATGATTTTTTACCCGATCAGCATCCCGCTTTGCTTCAAAAATTAAGCAGTGCCATGAAAGAATTTGACGATGCCATGACCAGCCTAGGCAAGGGCCCGCAAGTGACGTCCTTTACAGCGTCTGACTTTGGGCGTACCCTGACCTCGAACGGCGATGGTTCTGACCATGGTTGGGGCAGTCATCACTTTGTGATGGGCGGCGCTGTAGATGGCGGGAAATTCTTAGGCACTGCCCCTGAAATAGGCCTGACACACAACCAACAAGTTGGCAGTGGTCGCTTGTTACCAAGCACCTCTGTTGATCAACTAGGGGCTGAGTTGGCCGCCTGGTTTGGCGTCAGTGCGACCGATGTCAAAACGGTGCTTCCGAATGCCAGAAATTTTGACTTGTACA
>Ga0214919_10005786_pt1 | contig 17302 bp, 19 predicted proteins | sample LL1503_MetaG_FD_177994 | JGI IMG/M metagenome (GOLD analysis project Ga0214919, IMG submission 177994) | Freshwater microbial communities from Lake Lanier, Atlanta, Georgia, United States - LL-1503 | ecosystem: Environmental > Aquatic > Freshwater > Lake | place: USA: Georgia | collected...
GCCAAACAAGAAAGCACCAACGGTGTCGTGAAAGATGAAAATTTGAAAACCACAGCCATTCCTTTGTCTAACGCGATACAGCGTCGAATAATACCCAACCCCCTGCTTGGCTGGGAATTGGGTCAACGCAGGCCCAAAAACAGCGATCCATGCGATCATTAACACCTGTTTACGAGACCTTGACCATGTTGATTAACTACAAGCCTGTGTTTGCATACCTTTTGACGCTCGGCGTCATGGGTTTCGTTGCTGTCAGCCCTGTGAACAGGGCCCAAGCGCAGACCACGGTCACCATCAACCAACCTGGCTCACCTGCAGTGCTGATTGATGGCAACAAAATCATGGACGCCAAGCCTGCGCCTAGCACCAAGCCACGTAAGCCTGCAGCGCCAGCGCCTGCAGACAGTTACACCTCGCGTGGGGGCGTCCCCCAAAGCGGCACCGAAGAATCCCATTTGTCGAATGGCTTGGTTTGCATAACCGAAAAAGGGCAACGCACATGCCGCTAAAGCGCCCTGCTTGCTTACCCACTGCAGTTGTTTTGTTCGCTTGCATGGCCAGTTTCAGCGCATGGGCCTATACCTTGACCTGCGAGGCCCAAGGCAGTTTTCCCGAGATGGAAAAAATTGTTGTTAAACCAGCGACAGTAGAAGTCAATATCGAGAGCATTGGCAACCATTTGTACATCAAAGTCGAGGGGCCCAAGCTGTATGGCATGTTTGTCAACACCTTGACCACAGAAGAATTTAAAGGGCAAGACCTGACCTCCAAAACCAGTATTTGGATCAAACGCAAACACCTTGTCAGTCAAGAGGAATCCGAAATCAAAATCACCCGACAACCTGTGACTTTGTTCGCCAGCAAAGATGTTCAGCGCTATGGTAAAAATTTAAAATTCGTGGTCACTGGCCCTTGCCAACTCCCTGCCTAAACCTGTTGAAACCATGTCTGATTTAACTGTTCGCAAACTGCTCATTGATTTGGATACACCGTTTGATCTGCGTTGGAATGGCGGCGATGCGTTTACCTCGGCTTTGATGAATGCTTTGTCGATGAGCTTTCCAGTGGGAGAGCAATTCTTCATCGATTCACTTCGCCGAGGCGTGAAAGAATTAAGTCCTGAACAACAAGCCACTTTTGCCCCTGAGGTCAAAGGCTTTATTGGCCAAGAGGCGACACACCGACGTATTCACGAACGCTTTAACCACCATGTGCTGAACCATGGCATGGTCAACCATTGGGAGAAGCGAGCTCTGCGCCGCATTGAACACATCAACCAGAAAAAAGCCATTCATGCCGTGGCCATCACCTCGGCGTATGAGCACTACACCTCGGTGTTCGCTGCATGGTTACTGGGTCACCCCGATTTTTTGGCACAAGCGCCAAAGCGTTTGCAAACCCTTTGGCTATGGCATGCCAGCGAGGAAACGGAACACCGCAGCGTGTCCTTCGATATTTACCGTGCCATGGGTGGCAACGAGGCTTGGCGTCGGCGTTGGATGGTCACAGTGACTGTGTTTTTTCTCAGCGATATTTTGCGTCAAACCTGCAACAACCTTTGGCATGACGGCAGCCTCTTCCAGCTCAGCACTTGGCGCAGTGCATGGCGCCATTTGTTTGCCAAAGAAGGCCTGTTCACCAGTTCTTATGCAGCTTGGAAAGCGTATTTCCGTGCAGACTTCCACCCCGCTCAGCATGACGATCAACTGTCGCTCCAGTGGCTGCAAACACACCCTCAGACTTTCCAAGCCATTGGTCAGTCCTCTTAAATCTCTTATTGACTGAACTGACCATGATTGACCCCCAAGCCAAAGCCCTTTTGCAACTCATGGTGGACCGTGGCGTACCACCCGTCAACACCTTGCCGCCCAAAGAAGCGCGCGATTTTTATGTTTTGCGCAAGGCCTTAACGCAACCAGATCCGCCCGACATGTCCCATGTTCAAGATCACTTACCCCACTTGGGTGGCGTGGATGTGCCTATCCGTGAATACCGCCCCTTGGGTGTTTCTGCTGGCGCGGTCTTACCCGCTCTGGTTTATTACCATGGCGGCGGCTGGGTTATCGGCAATATCGAAACCCATGATGTCTTGTGCCGTCAACTCAGCAACGCCAGTGGCTGTGCCGTGTTTTCGGTGGACTACCGCTTGGCCCCAGAGCATGTATTTCCTGCAGCCTACGATGATTCATTGGCTGCTTTCAACTGGGTTGTGGCACAAGCGGCTACATTGCATATCGACCCCAGACGCGTGGCCGTGGGTGGCGACAGCGCCGGCGGCAATTTGGCCGCTGCGGTCGCATTGGGTACCAAGGACGCGGCCCATAAACCGGCTTTTCAATTGCTGATTTACCCTGCCACTGTGATGTATCCTGAGACACCCAGTTACCACGCCAACGGTGATGGCTATGGCTTGACGGCAGTGGCCATGCACTGGTTCATGGACCACTATTTGCCCACGCGTGAACATGGCAACGACTGGCGTGCTTCTCCACTCAAAGCCCCCTCCCATGCGGGTCTTCCCCCCGCTTTGGTTTTAACGGCGGGCTATGACCCACTGAAAGACGAAGGCTACCAATACGCTGATGCATTGTCGGCGGCTGGCGGTGTGTCGGAATACGTTTGTTTTGAGCGTCAAATCCATGGCTTTATCACCATGGGTCGCGTCATGCGCGAAGCTTTGAGTGGCGTTGAAGTGTGCGCGCAAGCGCTGCGCCGTTATTTGGCTTCTTAACTCAGCAGCACACCATGAAACTCAACGTCAACGGACAGATCCACCAACTCGATGTCGAACCCGAAATGCCCTTGTTGTGGGCTCTGCGGGACGAACTGGATATCAAAGGCCCCAAGTACGGCTGTGGCATCGCGCAGTGCGGCGCATGCACAGTCTTGCTCAATGGCGAGCCCGTCCGCTCTTGTTCTTACCCCGTGTCGTCAGCTGCGGGGCAGCAAGTGGTCAGTATCGAAGGGCTTGCCAACAAAGGCAAGCTGCATGCTGTTCAGCAAGCATGGATAGACCACCAAGTCCCACAATGTGGTTATTGCCAAGGCGGTCAAATGTTGGCAGCTGTTGCCTTGTTGAAAAAGAAACCCAAACCTACCGATGAAGACATCGATGCAGCGATGACCAACATTTGCCGTTGCGGTACTTATGCCCGAATGCGCAACGCTATCCACGCTGCAGCCCGTCAGGCCGGTCAATCATGAAGCGCCGCCATTTTTTACAGGTCAGCGCCAGCACCACAGCTGCCTTGAGTCTGGGCTTTGTGTTGCCCAGCCCATCCCAAGCGGCGGCCCACGCTGAAGTGAATGCATGGATAGATATTCATGCCGATGAATCTGTGGTGATTCGTTACGCACGCACAGAAATGGGCCAAGGTAGCCGTACCTCTGCACCCATGCTGATCGCTGAGGAACTGGAAGCCGATTGGAAAAAAGTTCGCGTCGAATCTGTGCAAGCTCATGAGAACTTGAAACGCAAACGCGCCTATGGCGACATGGCCAGCGTCGGCAGTCGCACCATTCGCAACTCGCAAGAATATTTGCGCAAAGCGGGCGCCTCTGCGCGCATCATGTTGGTACAAGCCGCGGCCCAACGTTGGAATGTGCCAGTCGCCGAATGCCAAGCCGTGTTGGGCAAAGTTGTTCATCAACCCAGCCAAAAAACTTTCAGCTATGGTCAATTGGCAGCCGATGCTGCCAAGCTTCCTCTCCCCACAGACGTCCCCCTCAAAGACCCTGCCACATGGACTTTGGCAGGCAAACCCCTGCCACGTGTGGACATGCATGACATCGTGACCGGTCAGATTCGTTTTGGCATTGACACCCAATTGCCAGGCATGTTGCATGCAGCCATAGCGCAGTCGCCGGTATTTGGCGGCAAAGTTCTCAGCTTGGACAGCAGCAAAGTGGACAACCGCAGAGGCATCGTCAAAGTATTGAACATGGGCGATTTTGTCGCTGTGGTGGCTGACAACTGGTGGCGTGCCAAAGAAGCGCTTCGGGATGTGGCTATCGAATGGGACAGTGGCAAACATGCACAAGTCAACAGTGCCAGCTTGATGAAGTTGTACCGAGATGGTTTAAACCAAACCGAAGCTGCTGTAGCCCGTCAGGACGGCAACGCACTGGCAACCCTGGCGAATGCCCCTAAGGTGATCGAAGCAGAGTACTACACGCCTTACCTCGCGCATGCCACCCTTGAGCCTATGGTGTGTACCGCTTGGTTGCAAGATGACCAGTTACAGATATGGGTCTCCACCCAAAACCCTGAATCGAGTTTGACCGCTGCAGCAGGCACGGCAGACATACCCCAAGAAAACGTCAAAGTGTTTGCCATGCAAATGGGCGGTGGCTTGGGTCGCAAAAGTCCGCAAGACTTCACCCGACAAGCCGTGGCAATTGCCAAAGAACTGCCTGGAAAACCTGTCAAGCTGCTGTGGAGCCGAGAAGAAGATACGCAACACGACCTGTACCGCCCTGCCAGCTTGGTCAAGGTACGCGCCAACCTGCTGCCTAGCGGTAAGCCCGAAGCACTGCATATCCGCGTCAGTGCGCCGTCTATTTTTTCGCAATTGCTGCGCATGCCTTTGCAAAACGGCGTGGACCCCCAAGCGGTTGCCTCGTTTAACGATCACCCTTACGACATCCCGCATTGCTTGGTGGACTTTGCCCAGCGCGGTGCCCATGTGCCTGTGGGTTTTTGGCGCACCGTGGGGCATTCGCAAAACCCATTTGTACGCGAATGTTTCATTGACGAGTTAGCCCATGCTGCAGGCGTTGATCCATTGGCTTATCGCCTGTCACTTTTGCCCCAGAATGAAAAAGCCAACCGTGACAGGGGGATTTTGCAAGCGATCGCCAAAGCCGCAGATTGGAATAAAGCTTTACCTGCAAGCGTATTTCGCGGTATAGCGGAAACCGAAGGCTATGGCAGCTATACCGCTTGTGTGTGCGAGGTCTCGGTCAATGCCAAAGGCGAGGTACGCATACACCGCATTGTGATTGGCATAGACCCTGGTTATGCGGTCAATCCTGACAACATACAAGCGCAACTCCAAGGCAGTGTGGTGCATGGCTTGTCAGCGATTTTCTGGGGTGAAATGACGGTTAAGGACGGTCGCATCGAGCAATCCAACTTCCATGATTACCGCATGATGCGCATGAATGAAATGCCCAAGGTGCAAACAGTGATTGCACCCAGCGGTGGTTTTTGGGGTGGTGTAGGTGAGCCCGCCCAAGCCCCCTTGGCACCTGCCTTAGGCAATGCCTTGTTTGCAGCAACGGGCAAACGCATACGCTCATTGCCTTTGAAAAACCACGGCTTGAGTTTGGTCAAAGCATGAGACATGTTGTGTTGCTTGCTGCGTTGGCGTTGAGCCCCAGTTTGTGGGCCGCTGATGCCATGCCTGCCACAGCGTCGGCGGCTTCGGCGGATGCGGCGCGTGGGCGCAAGTTGTTATTGGCGCGGCAAGACACCGGTTGCATTTTGTGCCACCAACTCCCGGGCTTCAAAGAGGGTGGCGAAATGGGTCCCTCGCTGGTCGGTGTCGGTGAACGTCTGAGCAGCGAGCAAATTCGTCAACGCATTGCCGACCCTCGTGTACTCAATCCCCAAACTTTCATGCCTGCTTATTTCAGCACAGCAGGCCTTCATAATGTCGCCAAGCCTTTGCAAGGAAAAACCGTACTCACCGAGCAAGGCTTGGAGGACATCATTGCTTACTTGTTAAAAAACCCTTCATGAGGTCTCGCTTGGTATCTCGTCGTCATGCTGCCCTAAGGCTTTGGCAAGCCACCTTGGTCACCAGTATCGGTGGTGGCTGGTTGCGTACTGCCCAGGCACAGGTAGACAAGCTAACCATCACGGGTTTGGCCGAAGCCCGTTTGCGTAGCTTTGAAGAAATGGTGCGCCCTTATGTGCAAAGCCAAACACTGACCAAAGAGGCCGTGACTTTGTCCCTGCCGATGTTGGCGGATAACGGCCACATGGTGCCTTTGAGTTTGAAAATCGACAGTCCCATGACCGAAGAAGCACACATCACCCATGTTTACCTTCTGTCTCAACGCAACCCGGTGCCCTTGATGGCGAAATTTGTGTTGGGACCATGGAGTGGTCGTGCCGACTTAAGCACACGGGTTCGCTTGTCAGGCAACCAAAGCGTGATCGCTTTGGCCAGGCGCTCTGATGGCAGTTTTATTTACGATGCGCAAGAGGTGGTCGTCACCGAAGCCGCTTGTGTGGACAACGGCTGATGAGTTCCGCTCGCTTGCAAGTCCCTCCCCGCATTGTCCAAGGCGATGTATTCAAACTGCGCCTGTTGGTCAACCACCCTATGGACAGCGGCTTTTTGCGCGACATTGATGGCGTACTGATTCAACGCAATGTCATCCGACATTTGCTGTGCACCTTGAATGGTCGAGAGGTCTTCAGGGTTGAGCCCACCACTGGCGTTGCTGCCAACCCCTTGTTTGAGTTTTATTTAAGAGCCACTGAGTCTGGCGAAATGCTGTTTCGCTGGGTAGATGACAAAGCCTACATTGGCGAGTTGCGCCATCACTTGGTGGTAGAACCTGCCAACGCCTCCAAACCCACCAGCAACTGAACTCAAACCATGCGTCTTTTTGCTTGTCGGTTGTATCTTGGGGTGGTGTTAGCAGGTTTGGTTTTTAGCTTACCTTTGCAAGCACAACAACGCATCATTGCATTAGATAAGTTGCAATCAGGCTTGAACTTTTCAGGTGCTGAGGTGCAGTCCTTGCAAGCTGACGAATTTGCCAATCCAGGCAATATCGCATTGGACAATGGCAACAAACTTTGGGCTAAACCAGACGGTAACAGCAACAAAAGTTGCCAGTCCTGCCATGGCGAACTCACGCGCATGAAAGGCGTGTCAATCCGCTACCCAGCCATCGACAAAGCCAGCGGCAAATTATTCAATCTCGAAGACCGCATACGCAACTGCCGCGTGAAAAACCAAAAAGCGCCCGAGTGGGCGTTTGAATCCGATGAATTGCTTGCTGTCAGTTTGGCAATCACCTCTGCTTCGCGTGGCTTGCCATTGCAAGCCAATATTGAAGGCGCAGCCAAAAGCCACTTTGAAAATGGTCAGCGGATTTTCATGACCCGTCAAGGGCAAATGAATTTGGCTTGTACCAACTGCCATGACCAACACTATGGCCAAAAACTTTTTACAGACCCTTTGAGCCAAGGCCAAGCCAACGGCTACCCTTTGTATCGCATCGATTGGCAAAAGGTGGCGTCGTTAGAACGCCGACTGCGCTTTTGTTACACCGGTGTCAAAGCCGAAATCCCTTCTTGGGGGCACAGTGATATGCGGGATATCAGCTTGTATTTGATGTGGCGTGGTCAAGGTTTGCCAGTAGAAGCGCCGGCCGTACGTAAATAAGCCCTGCTTAAAACGTTGCCAAGACCTTGCGCCACAGATCGGGCGAGACTTCTGGCATGACGCCAAACCACGAAGCAAATGCGGGTCTGGCCTGATGCAACAACATACCCAAACCATTCACCGTGGGGTTGCCTCTGGCAGTCGCTCGCTGCAACAAATCGGTTTGCAGGGGCGTGTACACAATATCTGAAACCAAGGCCTGGTTGGGCAAGTCATCCAAATGCAAGTCCAACACTGGCTGCCCTTGCATACCTTGGGTGGTGGTGTTCACCAGCAATGCCGCACCACCCAGCGCTGCATGACGTTCGGACCATGGCAATGCTTTCACAGGCACACCAAATTCATCGGCCATGGCTTGGGCTTTGTCAGGGCTGCGGTTAAGCAAACGAATCTCTGGTGCACCAGCATCGGCCAAAGCCCATACCACTGCACGGGCAGCACCACCTGCACCCAAAACCACGGCAGGACCTGCATGGGCTTGCCAAGCATGGTGTGCTTCACGCAGACTTTGGATAAAACCAAAAGCATCGGTATTGGTACCATGTAAACAACCGTCGGCCCTGACTGACAAGGTGTTGACGGCGCCTATGCGCTGCGCCACTGACGCCACTTCATCTAGCCACGGCAAAGCCTCTACTTTGTGCGGCAAGGTCAGGTTACAACCTGCAAAGCCCAAAGTTTTCAATCCGACCAAGGCCTGTGGCAGTTGGGTGGGGTTGACCGCCAAAGGCACATAAGCACCCTGCAAACCGTGTTCAGCTATCCAGTGAGAGTGAATCAACGGAGAACGCGAATGGGCAATGGGCCAGCCCATGACCCCTGCCAAAATAAAAGTTGAAGTCGCCATAAGATGCTTAGCATATCGCCTGTTGGCGGTGATCAATCACCCGCCCGCTTGTGAAACAATCAGTGCAGTCACGTCAATTGTCAGAGATGCCCACCGCTACGCCCCCATCTATCGCTCGTTTTCACCATTTCTTGGCGCAAATCACGCGCTTGGTGGATATTGCGCCTGCCGAAGCTGAACTCTTGGCCCAAGGCCGCCAATGCTTACAAGAACTGGTATCGCATGACGACTGGTTGCTGCCTGAGTTTGCCCAGCCCCATGCGAAGTACTACCAACAGTATTTGTTATATGCCGACCCTCAGGACCGTTTTTCAGTGGTGAGTTTTGTGTGGGGGCCTGGTCAAGCCACCCCTATCCATGACCACACGGTGTGGGGCTTGGTCGGCATGTTGCGAGGCTCTGAGTCATGTCAGCCCTATAGCCGCATGTCCGATGGTCGATGGGCGCCAGCAGGCTTTCAACTGGACATGCTTCCCGGCGATGTAGAAGCGGTTTCGCCTCGCATTGGCGATGTTCACAAAGTTTGGAACGCTTTACCAGACCAAGTCTCTATCAGCATCCATGTGTATGGCGGCAACATTGGTTTGATCGAGCGCAACAGTTACAAAGAAGATGGCACGCGCAGCAAATTTGTGTCGGGTTATTCCAATGTCCAAGCCATCACGGATACTTCTGTGCAAGCGCCCGCTTTAACTGTTACACCACCTGCAGCCCCTGTGCCAACTGCACCTGTGATGCAGTCTGCCCCCGCTGTGCTGCCAGCGGTTGAAGAAACCGTTCAAAAAACGCCAGCGCAAGTTGAAGTTTTGGTTACAGAGGTATCCCACCCTTATGCCGTTACCAGTTATGCGCAAGTCAAAGAAGCCTTGTTGACTAAGAACGAAATCGCTTTGATCGATGTGCGCGAAGAAGACCCCTATGCGCAAAGCCATCCCTTATTTGCGATCAACCTGCCTTATGGACGCATTGAAGTGGATGCATGGCGACGTATCCCTAGACGCGACACACCTGTGGTGGTGTATGACAACGGCGAAGGCTTGGCATTGCGAGCCATACCCGTGCTTCAGCGCTTGGGTTACACCCAGTTGAGTGTGCTGCAAAACGGTTTGGCAGGCTGGGCCGCTGCAGGCGGCGAACTGTTTCGCGATGTCAATGTGCCCAGCAAATCCTTTGGTGAATTGGTGGAGTCACAACGCAAAACACCTTCTTTCTCCGCGCATGAAGTCAAGGCATTGCTTGAACGTGACTCGGACATGGTGATCTTGGATGCGCGCCGTTTTGACGAATACCAAACCATGAGTATTCCAAGTGCTGTCAGCGTCCCAGGTGGAGAGTTGGTCTTGAGGGCGCGCGCATTGGCTCCCAGCCCAACCACTCGCATCGTGGTCAACTGTGCGGGACGCACACGCAGCATCATTGGCGCACAATCTCTCATCAATTCTGGCATTCCTAACCCTGTGTGTGCCTTGCGCAATGGCACCATCGGATGGACGCTTGCAGGACTGGATTTGGTCAAAGGCGCCGACAAGCGATTTGGCGATATCGATGACAACGACCGCAGCAAGGCTGCTGCCTCTGCGCTGGCCCTGTTGTTTCGTGCAGGGGTCAGCAGGGTGGACCAAGCCACTGTGAAACAGTGGTTGTCTGAAAACGATCGCAATACCTATGTTTTTGATGTGCGCACGCCTGAGGAATATGCCCGCGGTCATTGGCCAGGTGCTATCAGCGCACCAGGCGGTCAATTGGTTCAGGAAACCGATCACTTTGTCGGGGTACGTGGTGCACGTATCGTGGTCTATGACGATGACGGCGTGCGAGCCAGCATGACCGCATCGTGGTTAGCGCAAATGGGTTGGGAAGTCGCAGTGATGAAAGACATCAGCAGCCAAGATATGCCAACCCCAACCCCTGTTTCTGATGACGATTTGCCACTCACACTTGCGCCCGTTGCAGTGGTGGATCCACCCACCCTCAAAACATGGTTGGCCAACCGCAACAACCTCAGCATGGTCATTGATGTGGGCGACAGTGCCACCTATGTCAAGCGCCATATCCCTGGTGCATGGTGGTTGTTGCGCTCACAACTGGCACAAGACTTCACGCGTGTGCACAAAGCCAATCGCTATGTGCTCACCTGTGGCGATGGTCGGGTTTCGCGGTATGCCGTGGCAGAGTTACAGCCCCTTTTGCGTCCTGGTGTGGAAGTGTTTTGGTTGCCTGGCGGCAATGCTGCATGGCAAGCCGCGGGCTTTAGCACCCAGCAAGGCGAATCGTATGTGGCCAGCCCTCGCATAGACCGCTACCGCCGCCCTTATGAAGGCACCGACAACCCTGCGCAAGCCATGCAAGCCTATTTGGACTGGGAATTCGGTTTGGTCGAACAACTCAAGCGCGATGGCACCCACCACTTCAAGGTGATTTGATTTCCTATGGATACCGCTTGGGTTGCACTTGCACTCACCCTGAAGGTCGCTGGTTGGGCAACTGCTATCAACATGGTCTTTGGCGTTGCAGTGGGATTGGCTTTGTCGCGTTGGCGGTGGATGGGACGCGATGTCGTTGATGCACTGCTGACCTTGCCCATGGTGTTGCCTCCTACCGTATTAGGTTATTACCTCTTGGTATTGCTAGGGCGTCATGGTGTTATAGGCCAGTGGTTGCAAGACAAGCTTGGCATACAACTGATCTTTACATGGCAGGGTGCCGTCATTGCAGCCAGTGTGGTGGCGTTTCCGTTGGTGTTCAAAGCCGCGCGAGCTGCATTTGAAAATGTCGAGCCCAACTTAGAGCAAGCTGCAAGAGTGCTGGGTTTGAGTGAAACAGCGGTGTTTTTTCGCGTTACCCTGCCCTTGGCTTGGCGCGGTATTTTGGCGGGAAGCTTGTTGGCCTTTGCGCGAGCGACCGGTGAGTTTGGTGCCACGTTGATGGTGGCCGGCAGCATTGCTGGCGAAACACAAACGCTTTCTATAGCGGTGTACGAAGCGGTACAAGCTGGTCAAGACGCAACAGCAAATTTTCTTGTGCTGGTAACCTCGGTCAGCTGCTTTGCCCTGCTGCTGAGCGCAGGGTATCTGGCACCTGGTCGCATTGCAGGCCAAACCCAACGGGGTGCACGATGAGGTGGCAAGTACAGTTGATCAGTCGACTCGGTCATGCGCCATCGACTTTTGACATCCACATTGACTTCGCCAGTGATGCACAACGATTGGTGTTATTTGGACCCTCTGGTGCGGGCAAAACCCAAACCATGATGATGATGGCAGGACTTACCACGCCCCAGCAAGGCAAAGTGGTCTTCCATGACAAAGTCTTGTTCGACAGCGTTAACCATCTGCATTTACCCACTCGCCAACGAGGCTTAGGCTATGTGTTTCAAGACTACGCTTTGTTTCCGCATTTGACGGTGCGACAAAACATGGGGTTTGCACTGCGTCAAGGTTGGAGAAACCCATCTACATCGCACTCAGACCCTCAAGTTGATCATTGGTTGGCGGTATTTCAGCTTCAAAGTGTGGCTGATTTATTGCCTGAGCAAATTTCTGGTGGACAGCGCCAAAGAACCGCTTTGGCCAGAGCACTGGTGGCACAACCACAGGCTTTGTTATTGGACGAACCTTTTGCCGCCATGGACCGCCCACTCAGACAACGGCTGCGTCAAGAATTGTTAGAACTTCAAACCGAGCTGTCTTTACCCATGGTACTGATCACCCACGACGAGGAAGATGTACAGGCTTTTGCACAAGAGGTGGTGCATATTGAAAAAGGGCGTGTGGTCAGCGGCTCCAGCCCATTCGAGCAAGCAAACCATCGCGTTTGACAAATTGATGCCACAACGCTGCCAAGACATGCAGGGCAATCAAAGTCATCAGCACATCGGCCGCGAGTTCATGCAACTCACTGAAAAATTCTTTGCCCTCGGGTGATGGGCCCCAAAGCTTTGGCAAAGCCATGCCAAAGAACTTGACGGGGTAAGGCGAAAAACTGGAACCCAAATAACCAGATACGGGCAAAACCACCATGCAAAGATAGAGCAAGCGATGGTTCCAAGTACCCAGTTTTTGAAAGAAAGACCCCACACCCAGTGGAGGTGCGGGCACAGAATGGGTGACACGCCAACCCAAACGCCACAAAATCAACAAGCCTAAACAAATACCTATCGACTTGTGTAAATTAAACCATTGGGCACGGATACCCGGTGGGTCTTTGGGAATGTCTTCCATCCATACACCCAAGCCTAGCTGGGCAATCAACCCCAAAGCCAATACCCAATGCAATACCACCAACATACGGTCGTATGTGACAGGGGCTGTTTGATCGGCCTCAACAGCTTCATTGCTTACTTCTTCGTTCATAAAGTCTTTCATTGTTAACGTCGATGGCGATCAGTGTGCAACCACGCCCCAAGGCAATTTACCTGTAGGAATGTCTTTGACCATCTTACGGCTGGCGACATCCACCACACTGATGGAACCACTGCGACCGGCCGCAACATACAACTTTTGACCATCAGGTGAAAAAGCCATGTTCCAAGGACGCTGACCAATGGCAATGTTCTCAACGACTTTGAAGGTGGTGGTATCCACCATGGAGACATTGGCGTCACCACCATTGCTGGCAAACACATAAGCGCCATCTGGTGAAACGATGACACCGGCTGTGCGCTTACCTACAGCTTGCTTGGCCACCACTTTGCGCTCGGACATGTCGATAGCCACCAGCAAACTGGCTGCTTCGACTGCCACATAGGCTTTTTTGCCATCAGGGCTGAACGCAATACCACGGGGTCGCTCACCCACTTTGACCGAACCGACTTGTTTGCGTTTTTCAATGTCGAGTATGTCCACTTGATCGGCTTCTTCGGCAGAAACCAACATGAATTTGCCATCCGGGCTGAACACGCCGTGCTCGGGGTTTTTGCCGTGGACCACGATATCGAACTCCACTTTCAAACGCTGGGTATGTATGAAGCTGATACTGTTGGAACCCTCGTTAGCCACACCCAGCCATTCCCCATTGGGTGAGCAATACACCGCTTCAGGCGAGTCACCCAGTTGCACACGCTGCTCAATCACCCCTTTGACAGGGTCAATCACCCACAACTGCGCTTTGTTTTGTTCAGTGACATACAGCTTTTTGCTGCCCTTACATACCGTCAGGCCACGCGGTTTTCCACCCGTGTCTATGGTCGACAGAACTGTATCCGTGGCCACATCAATCACAGATACCGTGCCTGCACCTTCATTGGTGGCATAAGCGCGGGATTGGGCACAGACGTTAGACCCTGTGCCAACCGAGGCAATCACAAGCAAAGCAAAGAGAACAGGTTTCATGACACTCCCAAAAACATCAACTGGTGAAGCAGACTTTGCTTCAAACCAATTATCTTAGTCAGAAAGGCATTGTCGCTTGTATACCCACCAAAGCAGTCAAGGGCATGGCAGGTTCATAAAACTGAGAACTGGCTTGGTTCACGATGACAGACCCTACAGCTTTGCGCTCAAACAAATTGTCGATACCCACGTAGGTGGTGGTGTTGAAAGGCCCCCATTTGTATTTTTGTTGGGCACGGATATTGACCATGCTGTAGCCAGAGGCTTCAGCAGTATTCAAATCGTTAGCAAATATTTTGGTTCTGCCCACCAAATCTGCCGCCAACTCCATACCAGGTGTAAAACTTCCGGGTTTTCTTGATTGCTCATTCTGTGTCCAAGTGACATTGCCAAAGAATTGACGTTGAGGAATGGCGGGTAAGGCGTTACCTACTTTGACGTAGTTTAAAGACGTAGGAGAGGTTCTGAATTTTTGGTCATACGTCACTGACATCCAAGTAAAAGCAACCTGGGTACGCCAATGCGGATTAATGGCTTGGCGGAATGAAAGCTCCAAGCCATCTCTGTTGGTTTTAGACGCGTTTTGGTAGGCCGTTTTCCCACTGCTGGAGAGCAGTGTGGTTAACTCATTTTCAGTGTAAATGTGAAAAATTGCCGCATCTAATTGTGTTGATGGGTTTGGTTTCCACTTCAAACCTGTTTCTTGGTGATGGCTTTTTGAAGCACTTAATTTAGTGTTAAAGGTTTCTTTGATCGAAGTTGTAGATCCAACAGTTTTCGTATCGTAGGCAACTTCTGAAAGTGTAGGGGTTTCAAAACCATTTCCCATATTCACGTACACATTCAAATCCTCATTGGCATGGAAAGTCAAACCCATAACGGGTGAGGTGGCTTTGTAAGTTACTTCCCCGGATCCGTCTGGGCTTTGGGTGGTAATGTAGTTGTCTTTGCTACTCAAAATCACTTTGCTGTTTCTTGCGCCCGAAGTAAAAGTCCATTGTTCGTCAAAATGCCAATTCAGTTGGGCAAAAAAATCTCTGTTGGTGGCTTTGTTCAATTCATTACGGGTGTCATTGATGGCTGCGGTCTGCTGTCCATTCAGTGTTGTACCGCCTCTACGCAATTCTTTGGACGAGTCGTAGTCCATACCAACGACCCAGTCTAGGCCAGTACCACCTGAAAGAGAACGTTTTCCTTTGGCTTGCAATCCTGTACCGTAAAAATTTCTGTTCAAACCTGTCCAGGCACCATAAGCAGCATTTCCGCCAGTGGTTGTCACTTGGTATTGCAAGTTTTGCCTGTCTCCGGTGTAAACACGCGCCATCAATTCCAAATCTTTGTCCACTTTATGCTCTAGCACTGTCCCGAATTGGTTTTGCGCTACCGCTTTTCGGGTGAAATACTTTTCCGCCCCAGACCCAGCCTTTGAGGCATCCTGATTAAATTCATCTGTCGTCAAACCCAAAGGGTCTTTGGCATAAGGCATGTCAAAAGAATTCAAAATGAAACGTGCCTTGGTATCTTCTTTGACGTCCCAAGTCATCACCGTGTTGAGTTGTTTGCGTTGCGCCGCACTGTTAACGCGGTAACCCTCGATACCAAAGTTGCTGAAGTCCGCCACGATACCTACAGCACCTGCACGGCCACTCAACTGCCAATCTGTACGGGTAAGGCCATAAGAGCCTGCGAATAGTTGTGTACTGGCCTCCGGTGTAGCGCCAGCTTCACGGGTAAAAGTTTGGATGACACCACCTGATGAATTACCGTACAACTGTGCCAAAGGGCCGGCTAACACCTCAATCCGAGACGCTGAGGTCAAACTGGCCGTGCTTGCTTGTCCTTGACCATCAGGAATGGTGGCGGGTATGCCATCGGTGATGAGACGAATACCTCGCAAACCAAAAGGCGCTCGAGCGCCAAAACCGCGAATAGAGATTTGCACATCTTGTGCATAGTTGTTTCGGTTCAGAGAAACCACACCTGGCACACGCCCCAAGGTATCAGATAAATTGACTTGCGCACCAGTGCTTCGGATAGTGGCTTCGTCAATGACTTGCACAGAAGCAGGGGTGTCAAATTGCTGCTGTTCTATGCGTCCGCCTTGGACTTTGATTTCTTCCAAAGTTTGAGCTCCCGACACGCTGACACCCAACAAAACACCTGACACTGTCAAGGTACGGGTAACTGAAACACGAAAAGAATTGCGCAATAACATGACAAACCCTGTTGAAAGTATGCAAAACAGTCAGTGTATGAAGACACAGCTTTTTCACCTAATCACCTTGCACATTGCCCCTGAATGGCCACCTAGATATTTTCTGTAGTCCCCTCAGTTATCATCCGCCCCTCTTGATACAAGGCAATTCCATTGAAGTCTTTTTTTCAAAGCTTGAAAAACACAAACCCGCACTGGGATGTCGAACCGCTGTGGTTTGAATGGCTGGTATTGGTGGGTTTGTTTGTGTTCGCTACTTGGTTGCTGGGCATTCAAGGCGTTTGGCATTTGCTGCTGAGCTCCGACCCCACGGGTATCACGCTCGTCATCATCATTGTCTTTGGGGTCTCGACCTTGTGGTGTGGCGTGCGTTCGCGTGAATTGAGCAGACAACACGATTTGCTTCGCGCCGCCAGCCTCGGAGAAGCACAAACTTTGGTGCTGGCCGATGGATGGGCTGGTGAGTATTGGAGTGCCTTGGCCTTGAACCCCCAAGACAGTGGCGCGCCTTTGGATTTGTTGATGGAACACACCCATGGACCGCATTCCACCGCTTGGTGGGTGAATGGCGTTCAACTCAAGTTGGGATTGTTGGGCAAGGTCATTGGTTTTTCTGTGTTGGCCATGCAAATCGGCCAAATACAAAGCTTTGACCCTTCACAAGCGCAAGACCTGTTACGTAACCTCACCTCAGGTCTGGGCGTGGCACTGCTGACCACCATGGTGGGCTTGGTGGGCAATATCTTGCTTGGTTTGCAACTTACCCGCATGGACCGCTTTGCCGATGATTTGGTGGCGCAAGCACAGCGCCACGGTATGCGCATCCCCCGCTAAGCACACCGCTAAGTTGTATGCGCAAACTCAGACACTCTCGCGAACCCGAGGTCGACCCTTTCTACGACATGCTGTTCAACATGCTCATCGCGTTTGTGTTTTGCTTCATCATTGCTTTGTTGGCCATGAACCCCAAAGCTTTGAAGTCGGGTGATATTCCCGCAAAAGCCGAGTTCATCATCACCTTGTCATGGCCCGACTTAGACCCTAACGATTTGGATTTATGGGTGCAAGGCCCTTCAGGCGAAAGCGTGTGGTTTCGCAACCGCGAAGCTGATCTGATGCACTTAGACCGTGATGATCGCGGCAATAGCAACAACACCATCATGATCAATGGCAAAAAAGTGGCGAACCCATTGCGCCAAGAAGTGGTCACCATTCGCAGCATTGTTCCTGGTGAATATGTCGTGAATGCGCATTACTATGAAACCAAAGAAATTGACCGCAACGACCCTAAAACGGGTCAACCCGTAGAAGCCACTTTGTCTGTCATCAAGGTCAACCCCAAAGCTGAAGTTGTTTACTATGGTCAGGCCACGCTTGAGGGCCGCGGCAAAGAGGTCACCATGGTGCGCTTTACAGTCAACCCCAATGGCGGTGTGGACAACATCAACACCATCCCCAAAATTCTTGTGAAGTCTTTTTGATATGACACTTACTTTTATTCTTG
>Ga0214919_10005787_pt1 | contig 17296 bp, 18 predicted proteins | sample LL1503_MetaG_FD_177994 | JGI IMG/M metagenome (GOLD analysis project Ga0214919, IMG submission 177994) | Freshwater microbial communities from Lake Lanier, Atlanta, Georgia, United States - LL-1503 | ecosystem: Environmental > Aquatic > Freshwater > Lake | place: USA: Georgia | collected...
ACCACTATTGTCGTCGCTCATCGCCTCTCAACGCTGCTGCATATGGATCGAATCTTGGTATTTGATAAGGGGAAAATTGTTGAAGATGGAACTCATAAACAACTGCTTGCCAAAGGAGGTCTATATAAAACCCTCTGGGATGCGCAAGTGGGTGGGTTCTTACCGGAGAAGAAGGAATGATCTACCAACCACTAAAAGGATAAGAAGAAATGATACATACACAAATAGAATTAGACTTCACATGTAAAATACCTATGGAATCCCATGGCAACAAATATAATGTATTTATACGTTATCCAGACGATTATAATAATAGTAATAAATCATATCCTGTTATATTTTTGCTTGATCCAAATTATTTGTTTAATGCAATATATGGAATAGACGCAATATCACATAAATATATCATTGTGGGTATTGGACATGAGGGCATTAATCAGTCCAATGTTGATTTTTTCAGGCCTCGAGATTTTTTACCTTTTAAGTTAGATAATATTATGTTCAGAAAAGGCACTGATGAAAAGCTTATAAAGGATATTCAAGATGCCTCAGGTTATGCAGAAAAATTTGCACCTTTTATTATTGATCAGGTGCTGCCCTTAGTTGAGCAGGAATTTAGAGTTACAGACGAACGAATTTTTATCGGCCACTCTTTTGGTGGGGTATTTGCGTGCTATATGATGTTTTATCATTCAGAAATCTTCAATAAAATTATAGCTATCTCACCAATTATCGACTCAAGATATTATGTGCAAAAAGAGATGTTCCAAGGCCTTTCTCCGACAAGTGTTGCTCATCTATATTGCTCGCTAAGCAGTCTTGAAGAAGAAGGTGAGATCTCTACCTCATGCAAAAAGCTTTTGGAAAGTAAAAATATTGGCGGTAAATTTGAAATATTTGAAAATTTAGATCATGTTTCAGTTGTGCTACCTTCAATTATAAGTGGGATAAAATTCTTGGAAGAGAAAATGTATGAAAAATAAAAACTTCTTTCTCTCATCGATGCTGATATTCACAGCTATTTTACTTGATTTGCTTGGCGGGGCAGAGATTGATATTTTTGTCCCCAGCTTCCCTGAGTTACAAAAAGTTTTTAATATCTCAGCCTTTTGGGCAGAAGGATTGCTTTCTATAAATTTTATTGGTTCTATAATTGGATTATTTTTGGTAGGTAATTTTGCCGACAAACATGGATCTAAACCAACTATTATCTTGGGACTTACTATTTTTATCATCGGTTCAATTTTTTGTATTTATGCGCCAAGCTATCCATTTTTGCTAGTTGGCAGGTTTCTACAAGGGATTGGCATCTCTGCGCCTTCTAGCCTTTATTTTGTTATTATTGCAGACAATTTTGAAATGAAGAAACAGCAGTTTCTTATGGGCATTATGAATGGCTTTATCAGTGCTGCAGTGGCTGCAGCTCCTGTGCGGCAGTTATATAACCATTAATTATCTTTGGCGTGGAAATTTTACTTTCCTATTATATGCAGGAATTTCGGTATTGATTATGAGTTTGCTTTTTGTGCCTTTTAAAAAAGCAAAAAAGGAAGAGCAAGTTGATGTAAAATATCGCGATATCTTCTCATCAAGACCATTTATGTTATTGCTTGCAAATTTGTTTTTTAAAAGCCTGCCTTATTTAGTGTTTTTAGGCATGTCTTCTATAATATATGTTGAGGCTCTTGGTGTTGATCTTGCAAGTTATGGTTATTACCAAGGAGCTTGTGCACTGGTATTTGCCATTGGTAGTTTGATTGCTGGACTTGTCGTAAGAAAATTTCATGCCAAAAATATGTTAGTTGTATCTGCTTATCTTGCACTGATAAGTTTTATTGCTTTAGGCTATGTGACAATTACTGATAGTAAGAGTCCACTATTGATTGCTATATCTTTTGTTATTTTCAGCATATAGGACGTTATACCTTCTGTCATTGTGTACCCTCTATTTTTTAATTATAAACCCGAGGCTAAGGCTAAAATATCCTCTCTGCTTTTTATTTCAAGGATGTTAGGAGCTGCAATCTGTATTCAGATAGCTGGATATTTTTATGCAGGATCATTTCAAAATGTTGGCATCATAATTTCAATAATTATAATCCCGGTAGTCATTACCTCTTTCATGATACCTTATAACAAGGAGATACTGTTAAGACTTGAGGAGCAAAAATGAAAATGTTAAAAATTTCCAAACTAACTAGCCAAGATATCCCAATCATTGTCTCAGCATTTGCGCCGTTTTATGCTAAAACTCATGAGCTATTTGAGCAATATTTAAAAGAGCAAGATGAAGGCGAAAGATTAATATGGCTTGCATGCAATCAGGAACAATTTGCCGGCTATATTACTTTAAAACATCACTCAAAATACGAACCATTTGCTCATGATAATATTCCTGAAATTATGGATTTAAATGTTTTACCTACTTTTCGAAATTTAGGTATTGCAACAAAGCTTTTGGATTTTGCAGAAACAGAATCTGCCAAGATAAACCACATTGTAGGCCTTGGAGTGGGCTTATAAAAAGATTATGGCAGCGCCCAAAGATTATATATTAAACGTGGTTATATTCCTGATGGTAGAGGTATTACTTATAATTACAAAACAATTAAACCAGGCTCTGATATATGTTTAGATGATGATTTAATCTTGTGGATGAGAAAGAGGCTGCAATGAAATCACTAATCCTGATATTAATCACATTATTCTCTTTCACTGCCTACGCAAATCAAGTTGCGCTCACTTTTGATGACTTACCTTGCGCACAGGATATGAACTCATCGCTTGAGCTCGAGATTAATCAAAAGATTTTATCAGCCCTTAAAAAATTTAACGCGAGTGATCAGTTAAGAAAAAAGCAATTATTACCTTCATTCTTCATGATAATTTAACTAATTTTATGCAGATTAAATAAATATATTTTATCCAGAAGGATGGACGAAGTGGTTATATACATCAAAAAAAAATCAACTAGCGAGAAGAGTATTTTGGATCTAAATAAGAGTCTGCCTAAGGATATATTATGGCTCGATTTACTGGATATCTCTCCTGAGGAAGAGCTTAAGCTTGAAAAAGAACTAAATATTGATATTCCTACATTTGAAGAAACCAAGGGTTTGGCTATTTCAAATAGATTATATGAAGATAATAAGGCGACTTATGCCACTATTAGTTTGTATCTCAATAATCATGGTGATATAACCAATCTTGAGTCACATACTATAACATTTATTATTAAAAATAACTTTATCATTACTATAAGAAGCTCACTTCCAGAGTTCTTTGACATTAAAGCCTCTGCAATTAACTCAAAATATAAATTGGTAAACAAGCACTCTCTAAGAATCTTTCTTTTGTTAATAGAATCATTCATAAATAATACGGCAACTTTGTTAGAAAAGATAATTTATCATTTAAACGATCAGACTGAGAAGTTAACTAAAAATAAAAATACTAGTAAGATTAGATACAGAGACTTATTATCTGATTTGGCTCATGCCGGAAATTCTATTACATTAATTCAAGAAAGTTTGACCTCATTTATTAGAATGATAGATTTCCTTCATAAAACTGATAATTTCATAAAATCAAACGATCCTTTCCTGAGCTATATTAGTACATTTGCAAGTGATTTACATTCCTTAAAGGAGCAGACAAGTTTCCTATCAAGTAAGGTAAATTTTTTATTAGATGCTACTCTGGGCTTAATTAATATTGAGCAGAATAACATCATAAAATTCTTTTCTATTATATCAGTTATATTTACACCCCCTATGCTCATTGCGAGCATTTACGGCATGAATTTTTATATAATGCCAGAGCTTAAATGGAAATTTGGATATAGCTTGGCTATCGTGCTAATGATATTTAGTGCTTATTTGCCCTACAGGTATATTAAAAAAAGAGGGTGGTTTTAGTGTTATAGTATATTAGATAGTTGATATAAAACTCTTATAAAACCTGAATTTACTCCACCTCAATGGATCTTTGCACCTGTCTGGAGTGTGCTATATTTAATGCTTTGGATTGCATGGGGTCATATTAATTACTTCTTCAATGAAACAATATCTTAGCTACTTACCGCAAATTCTTGACTCATGAAGCCGCGACACCAGCAGCCTGGCGGCCAACAGCCCTACTAGAAACAACCGCTTCCTGATGACTCCTAGTGCCAGCCCCTTGTCCCGCCCGAGAATCAAGCAACCGCTTTCTATGATAAGTACCATCTACTGCCCCCTCTGAAACATTCGACTGAGTTGCAACTTGTTTTAGCTTTTCGCCAGCATTATCAACTGTCTGTGGCCGCAGAGCTTGCCTGTGCAAAGTAAATCCCGCAATCAATCCCAGTACTATAACGCCGGCACCCCCAACTCCTGAGCCACACTTACGAGCCAGCATATAAACTAAATTAGCTATAAAAATCATTGCCGCTGAACTAAGAAACCTATCTTTAAAAGAACTCGGCTTTTCCATAGGCTTATCAAGCGTCTGCCGTCGTGAAGATTCTACAGTTCCTGAGGTAGTTTTGATCTCTTGAGATGGTGGTGCAACAACAGTGCTTGGGGCAACTTGAAGCGCAGCTATTCGCGCCTGCATAGCTTGCTGATTTCTATAGAGCTCCGCTTTTAACCCAAAAAATCTTCTCCATTGCGTGTTTGCTTCAGTTAAATTGCTAGTTAAATTCTGCCCATCACTGCGCGTCATCCAATCAGGCTCATTAAAAGCTCTACTCCCAGCTTGAGCATTTTCTTTTGCTATCTTTTTTCTCAAAGTAAATTCCTCAACTGCCGCAAGCTTCACTTTTAAACTACGCACGCAGTTATTTATTGATTGCTCTGCAGCAGCAGCAGCTAGACGATGACAAAACCTTCATCTAACTGAAATCGCTGATTATCAGGATCAGCAAGCAGAGTCTTTACCTTTGCTAACCACCCACCTATTTCAGCAATCTGTACATCCAATTCTTTTATTGACAGATCTGTTCCCACACTAGCCGACGCGCCAGAAGATGCTTTCATAAATACCCCTTGAAAATAACTCTTATTAGTGATCAAACACTCATTTAAAAAAGTTGTCAACTAGGTTTTTTTAACCTCGAATTTACTACCTTTAGCACCTAATGATCGGAGGAACTTACTACCGCCAGTAGCGAGGTTTTTAACTATTTATTAGTATTTTATTGGTATTATTTAACGAAAGAAGTTTTAAGGAAGATATTATGTCAAGAGATGATAGAGATGATGCAGAAAAAAAGATAATGGAAGCCGGACTAGGTTTTCCAGAAGATACAAATCTAGATTCTAAGAATGATCTCAAGGAAGTAGTAGTTGCACCTGCAACAACAGCAACTCCAATGACAATAGGATCTGCGACAGAAGAAGGTACAGTCGAACCCCAAGACTTAGACCAATCTACAGCAACAGCAACTCCAATGCCAACAGGATCTGCGACAGGAGAAGTTATCTTTGATGATGATGATGATTTGCCCCTCCCTGATGACAACGCTCAAATGCCAGCAGCAACAGCTGCGGTAGAAGAGGCATTACCAAGCACAGCAGTAGCTCCAATGCCAACAGCAGCAGAAGCTAACCCAACTGTAACAGAAGTACCACCAACAGCAAAACCAACACTAGCTAAAAGATTTGAATTTGCCGCACCACCACCTGTAGTCGAACCTACTACAACGTCAACATTGGCAACAGCAGCTCCAATGCCAACAGCAGCAGCAGCAGAGGTAGTAGACAGGGCTGTAACCGAAGGTACAAGCCCTGCAGCAGCTCCAATGCCAACAGCAGCAGAGGTAGTAGACAGGGCTGTAACCGAAGGTACAGGCGAGCTCCAAGCCTTAGACCAATCTACAGCAACAGCAACTCCAATGCCAACAGGATATGTGACAGAAGAAGTTAGCTTTGATGATGATTTGCCCCTCCCTGATGACAACGCGCATAGACCAGCAGCAGAAGCTAACCCAACTGTAACAGTAGAGGAAGTAGCTGAGTTAGGCACAGCAACTTCAACAACATTCACGCCTTCAACAGTTCTAACGCCAGCAGCAGCAGAGTTTAATGAGGTTGATATGGACCATGATACAGGGGGTGACATTGATCAATCGTCCCCTAGTCCATCAAGAGCTTCATCTCGGGGCCCAACTAAAACAATAAAAGTAAAAGTTGGATTAGATGAGGAACCAATTGAAATTGAAGTTGCAGAAGGAACTCATCCGTTGAGCTCGAATGTTCCCGAAGGTGAAGAAGCCGGAATATCAGCTTCCTCCGGAGAGAGCCCTTGCGAAGCTTTAGAGAGGGTTCAGAATCTAAAAGATGAATTAGCTGATCTAAAAAGTGAACTTGAAGGCACTACAGATCTAGATGTCAGAAATGAGATTGAGCAAACTATTGCAACCGTAAAAGCAGAGCTAGCTGAGGCGACTTTAGCATATTTAGAAGCCGTGAATAGCAATAGAGAAACCATTCCAGGCGAGACCCGGAGTGATAATCCAAATATTCGTGAATATAAAGAAGATGGTAAGGTAGTAGTAACACAAGAAAGAGACCCATCTACCAACGAAGTATGGTATAAAGTTGCCGATGGTGAAGGACCAAGAACCATTAGAGTACCCAGGATCGATGAAAAGACTGGAAAGCCAACTGATGTATGCGACATATTGCAATATAATGAGGCAGGTGTGTTAGTTGATGCGATTATTGCCGATGAACCAGGAACAAAAAGCCAGATTAATCAAGAAAAACTAAAAGGAGTTTTAGCACAGAAAGAGGCTGCAAGAGCAGCAGAAAGAGAAACCCCAATAGAAGAAGAAAGAGAAATAAACGCCCCCGTATCTTCTAAGATGGATAGCCCTGATAAAGAATTAAGCAGAGAAGCTACCTCACCTTCACTGGCCAGCACTGAAGCTCAAAGCCTTGCTGCTGCCAGGCTAGATGCTGCCAACACAGAATATGGAGCTGCACTAGGAGGCGCTACAGACACGCAAGGAGCTACAGCCGCAGCTGCTGCAGGTGCTAAAGCTGATGTGGCTGCTGCTAAAGTTGAGGCGTTCACACCTGTTATACAAGAACAGCATCCGAGTATAGCAATACCAACAAAGCAAAGTGAAGCAGCAATGACTAGCCTTGCAGGAAACCTACCTGGAGCTGTTCCTGAAGCAGCAACTCCCGCGCCAACAGCAAGCATAGATAGAACACCTAAACATAGACAAGCACAAGACATGCGAGATATGGACGCATTACCCAGTCTTGATTCACCTACAACGAGTCATGTAGTCAGCCACGCTCCTGCTACTAAGCCTTATGTGTCAACAATTCCTACCTACAAACCAAAACTAGATAGAGATGCACACTTAAGATCATCTGGTGATCTAGCTGTCCCTCAAGTTAAGCAAATGGCTGCAGCTATAAAAGCTAGCACCGCTCCTCTAGAAGTTTCAAGAGGCACAGCACTACCTAATGGACCATCAAGTGCAGTGACGGCTAGTAGACCACAAAGTGTAACTAGACCAGCCTCAGTCTCAAGAAGCTGATAATACTTCCACTAACTTAAGCGAGCGTCGCCAGACGCTCGCGCACCAATCTCCGCATCAAATAACTTAGGCTTATCTACCACCTATAGCAAGCTCACAGATTCATAAAAAATAATATTACACTTGCAATATGCATAATATGTGATATATTTCTATTATATAAACAGTTTTATGCTGCATATTATGAAAAAGGCCCTCACAATATTCACTTTACTAACGCTACTTATTAGCGCTTGTGGTGAAAATACAAAAAAAGAAAATCAACTAACTTTTGGTATTAGCTCTGAATATCCTCCATTTGAATTTAAACAAGATGGTGAATTAGTTGGCTTTGATATTGATATTGCCAGAGCAGTTGCCGAAGAAATGGGCATGCAAGCTAGCTTTAAAGATATGAAATTTGCTTCTATTCTCCCATCCATTGAAAATGGCATAGTTGCAGCTGGCATCTCAGCAATTAATATTACCCCTCAGAGAACAGCTAATTTTGACTTTACCACTCCTTATCATTATTTTTCAATCGCAGGAATTTTTAGAGACTCACTAAATATCGAATCTGCAAAAGATCTCAGCAACAAGAAAATTGCTTGCCAGATAGGCACCAGCTCTGAGAGCTGGATAAAAATAACCTTCCCTGGCAAAGAATTCGTCAGCTTTGATGGCACTAATCAAGCGGTTGAATATCTTAAATCAGGAAGGGGCGACGTGGTAATAGTTGATGGCGAAGTTGCGGTTGGCTTTGCAATGAACAACCCTGGTTACAAATATATATTTATTGGAAAATCATATGAAGGCATCGGAATTGCTCTGAAAAAAGGCTCACCACTCGTCATTAAAATGAATGAAGCTATAGAAGCTATGAAACAGAATGGCAAATTAAAAGCAATAAAAGATAAATGGAAGATAGATTAATGCTACTGGATAATATTTTATACATAGGGTCAGGAATATTATTCACCCTGCAGCTACTTTTTGGTGGGATTAGCCTTGGCTTGCTACTTGCAATAGTGATGACTATTTTGAGATATAGCAGCAAATGTGCAAGCTATATCATAACCGGTTACATCTCCATATTCCGTGGAACACCGGTTATATTGCAGCTAAGCCTTTTTTACTTTGCACTGCCCCAGATCATAGGCCTGAACCTTGAAATACTCACCGCTGGTATTCTCACGTTCGGACTTAACAGTGCTGCATATCTAGCTGAAATCCTAAGGTCAGGAATCAACTCCCTACCAAAAGGACAATTTGAAGCTGCGCAAACCTTGAGGATTCCGCTCTTTAAAACTTGGAAGGATGTTATTCTGCCACAAGCAATAAGAAACTCACTTCCCTCTCTAACTGGAGAAATGATTGCCCTGCTTAAAGAAACAGCGCTCATTTCTACTATAGGAGGACTAGATATTATGCGAAAATCTCAAGGCATAGCTGCTGAGCATTTTACTTACTTCACTCCCCTTTTAATTGCAGGAGCTTACTATTACGCAATGGTGCTCCTGATTGAATTTATTGGCAAAAAAATTGAGAAAAATAATGCTAACTATTGATAAGCTCCATAAAACTTTTAATAATCATACGATTCTAAATGGGATTGATTTAAAAGTTCCATCTGGAAGCATACTTGGTCTTGCTGGCCCTTCTGGAAGCGGAAAATCCACTTTACTGCGAATTATTCAAGGACTTGACTCGATAGACCAAGGCACTATCACCTGCAAAGGAACAGTTTGTTTTATGTTTCAAGATTTTCAGCTCTTTCCCCATATGAATGTGATGCAAAATATAATTTACGCGCCGAGCATACGAAACCCCGGCCATGATTATAAGAAAGAGGCTCAGAAGCTGCTTGCAAAGCTTGGAATTGATTCTAAAGCTGATAGTTTTCCGAGCAAACTTTCCGGCGGACAAAAACAAAGAGTTGCCCTAGCAAGAAGCTTAATCATGAAACCTGATCTTCTATTATGTGATGAGCCCACATCTGGGCTTGATGTTGCAACCATTGATGAAGTGGTGGAGCTACTTAAATCAGTTTGTGGGAACAATATGAGTATGATCATTGCGTCCCATGACCTTGATTTTTTAACGAAAATCGCTGATCGCATTATCGTGCTGAAAGAAGGTAATATAGCGGCCGACATTGAACCCAGCAAAAGCAAAAACCCAATTAGCCAATTAAAAGAATATTATTAGATTATATTTTTGTTGCACTTTCGGCTTAGGCGACAATTTTGTTGTAGGTGAAGATAAAATCTAATCAGTGCTAGGATTCTTTCCTTAGTTTGAAAAGTAAGCGTACCCTTTAGTACGTGCTTTTTAACCTAAAGAATGGAGAAGGAAGCAATGGTTAGATTTTATCGAGTATAGATCATCCAGGTTTTCCTAACATCTACATGCTTTTGAACTTCCTTAAATCCTACTTTTAAATAAGTCTTTAGGGCAGCAATATTTTCACTATCTGGATCAACAAAAAGATGATCAAAGCTATTATGCTCTTCGATGAATTTGCTAATAATTAAAGACCCTAGGCCCTTACCAAGATATTCTTCTTCTGCAATAAAGAAATCTATAGCTCCAAGATTAGTTGGCAGCCCTGAGAATGTTTTTGACCGGGGAAATTTATATGCATCATAAATCTGGATATAGCCGATGGGCACTTCCTCATATTCAATAATGAAGCATTTTATATCTTTATTTGCAACTCGTGGGCCATATTTGATTTTTACCTTTTCAATGGTCCAATCAATATTTTTATCCCACCATTGCTTAACATGACTTATGCCAAGCCATTTAAGAAGCAGAGGAAAATGTTTCTCAGTTAGCTTATTAAATGTTATATTCATCTTTAAATTAATTCTCTCATTAAAATTAGCAGTATGACTAAACAAATAGAAGTGCATCTATATAATCCAAGCTGGCCTATTATCTACGAAAATGCAGCAAAATCAATAAAAGAAGCTTTAGAAAATAATTTAATTGAAATTCATCATATAGGCTCAACATCTGTACCTGGGCTTTCAGCCAAACCATGCATAGATATAATTGGGCTAGTGCGAAACTTTAAAGCTGCAATTCCAGCGCTTAAGTCTATTGGCTATGAATCACGCGGTGAAATGCACCTTCCTTTCAGGGAATATTTCAGATATGGCAAAGAGATAAATCTGCACTTATATGAAGGCTATAGCCCAGAGATTAATTTAAACATAGCTTTTCGTGATTACTTACGCGCAAATCCCGAGGCTGCCCAGGAGTACCAAGAACTTAAAGATAAATTACTGCAAGATAGCAAATCATCGGTAAAAAATAATTCAAATTTTACAGGTTACAATCTTGGAAAGGATAACTTTATCAGATCAATAATTGCTAAAACTAAGTATAACGAACTTCGCCTGATGTATTGCAATCATCATCATGAATGGCAGCAATATCACCAAATTAGAAAAACCGAACTATTTGATCCTTATAATATAGTCTTTAATCATAATCATTACAGCATGACCGATCCTAATTGCTACCATTTTGTTTTTTATAAAAAAGTAGAAATAATTGGCGTGGCAATGATCCAATTTTTAGCTGATGGTACAGCAGTACTGAGGAGCCTAGCTACAGTGCCAAGCCATCGCAATAAGGGGTATGCGAAGGAATTAATGTTTTTACTTGAAAAGTGGGTAAAGATTCGCGGGGGGAAAGTGATTAAACTGCACTCCGCTCTTGATGCTGAGCATTTTTATCGGAAACTAGGCTATGAGGAAGTTGAGTTTAATGATAAAGGCGTGAGCGATAACGTAATTGATCTGGGCAAAGTTTTATAAAAAAGAAACTCCATTATTACCAAAACGCGGATCCCTTGGAACTTGCACTTTTATATCAGCATATGACTTTTAAAGCTAAAATAACGATCTTGCGCAATAATAATATGATCAATTAATTCAATATTGACAGTACCCAGGCTCTCCTTAACCTGACGCGTAAGCTCAATATCAGCCTCAGAAGGCCTAATATTGCCACTAGGGTGATTATGCATAATAACTACTGAATAAGCATTACAAAGTAAAGCCGCTCTGACTATCTCTCGTGGGTAGACTGATACTCGGTCAATCGTACCAGTAATTTTATGCTCTTTAATTACTATATTTTTGCTATCTATATAAATAACCCTGAATTCTTCTATCTCAATATGCGAGGCTAGAATTTTGCAATAGTTAATCAAATCCTGCCAATTTGCCAATATCTCTTTATTCTCAATCCTCTCATTGCCAATTCGCGCGGCAATTTCCCTAACGAGCTTAAAGACAAATGTTGTAGAATCTCCCACCCCTTTAATCAGCTTTGACTCATCATTATCAGCCCCCAGCACACCGCTAAGTGTTTTATACCTTGCAAGCAGCTCCTTAGCGATAGGCTTGGTATCTGACCTTGGGTTTGAAAGGAATAAAAGCATCTCGAGCAATTCGTAGCTCGGCAAACTATTTTGCGCAGATTTTAAAAATCTATCCTTAAGCCTTTGCCTATGGCCTGAATGTAACTCCATTTCTCCCCCTTACCATCTCTTTCACCACATCATTCTCTTGCTAGTGAGAAGCAGGATCATAGTTTGCAGAAGAATATACAATAGTTTCACTTAGAAACAATTGAATTGCGAAAGATTTCAAGCTAGAATTAGTTCACTTAAAACAAATATGAAGTAAATGACTGAAGAACAGATGGTGCAATCTCAAACTTATGACGCAGATTCAATTAAAGTATTGAAAGGACTAGAAGCAGTCCGGAAAAGACCTGGAATGTATATTGGTGATACTGATGATGGATCTGGCTTGCATCATATGATCTATGAAGTAGTAGATAATGCGATAGATGAATCTTTAGCTGGTCATTGTGATAAGGCTTATATTATCCTCAATAAAGATGGCTCAGTTACTGTTACGGATAATGGACGCGGTATCCCGGTTGATATTCACTCCTCTGAAGGAGTCTCTGCAGCTGAAGTGATCATGACTCAGCTTCATGCTGGTGGTAAATTTGACCAAAACTCCTATAAAGTATCAGGTGGACTTCATGGTGTTGGGGTATCAGTTGTAAATGCTTTATCAACCTGGCTAACTCTTACTATTTACCGTAATGGTAAAAAGCATTTTATCGAATTTCGTGATGGGGACACTGTTGCTCCTCTTAGAGAAATTGGAGACGCAGAAGGCAAAAAAGGAACCGAAGTTACCTTCTTTCCATCTAGAGCTACTTTTACTTCAATTGAATTTGACGCTGAAACTTTAGAACATCGTTTCCGTGAGCTGGCTTTCTTAAATTCCGGGGTCCGTATATTCTTCGTTGATAATCGTGATGATGAGTCAAAAGAAACCGAGTTTTATTATGAAGGTGGAATTGAAGCTTTCGTACAATATCTCGATCGCAGTAAAGTTCCAGCTCACCCTACTATAAACGTTAGGGGCGAACAAAACAACGTGATGGTTGACACGGCAATGCAATGGAATGATAGCTATCATGAAAACATCCTCTGCTTTACTAATAACATTAGACAAAGAGATGGCGGAACACATCTTATCGGCTTTAAAGGTGCCCTTACTCGCGTAATTAATAGATATGCAAAAGATCATAATCTACTGAAAAAAGAGAAAGTTGAATTCACCGGTGAAGATGTGCGTGAGGGTGTTACCTGCGTGCTTTCGGTGAAAGTTCCTGATCCTAAATTCTCATCTCAAACCAAAGATAAGCTAGTTAGCTCTGAGGTTAGGACTGCAGTTGAAAATTTAATGAATGAAAAGCTAGACGAATGGTTTGATGAGCATCCAGTCGAGGCAAAAATTATTATTGGCAAAGTGGTTGATGCTGCAAGAGCAAGAGAAGCAGCTAAAAGAGCAAGAGAGCTTACTCGTAGAAAAGGAGCGCTGGATATTTCAAATCTTCCAGGAAAGCTTGCTGATTGCGCTGAAAAAGACCCTGCCCTTTCTGAAATATTTATTGTTGAGGGTGATTCTGCTGGCGGCTCTGCTAAGCAAGGAAGACATCGTAATAACCAAGCAGTACTGCCCCTTAGAGGTAAGATACTAAATGTTGAGCGCTCAAGATTTGATAAAATGCTTGGCTCAGAACAGATTGGCACTTTAATAACCGCGCTTGGCACCGGTATTGGCAGTGATGAATTTAACATTGAAAAAGTTCGTTATCATAAAATAGTTATCATGACCGATGCTGACGTTGATGGCTCACATATTAGAACCCTCCTGCTGACTTTCTTTTATCGTCATATGAGAGAAGTAATTGACAGGGGCTATTTATATATTGCTCAGCCTCCGCTCTATAAAGTAAAGAGAGGCAGTCACGAACGATATCTCAAAGATGATGCCCAGCTGCATGATTTTTTAGCAAGCAGCGCTGCTGATGAAGCTACTATTGAATATGACGGCAACAAAATTGAAGGCAATGAGCTTGGCGAATTCTGCAAAATGCTCTTTAGCTATCAAAAAGCGGTAGCTTCTGTACATAAAAAAATTCCTCTGGATATTCTGCAAATGGCTTCGCTAGTTGGCATTTTTGATAGCAATAATTTCACCGATCATACCTTGCTTGTTGCTAAGGCAAAGAATCTCTGCGAGGCTACTAATAGATTAATCACTAATGAATTCATCAGTAAGTGGGATGTTGAGGCTGAGAATGATAAGATAACTCTCTATCGAATTGTTAAAGCAGTTGATGAAAGAGTAGTCTTTGATTTAGACCTATGTAGGCTACTTGAAAAACATGAAATCAGTCTTCTTGGCAGTAAGCTGGCTAATATTTTTGCTAGTGGCCAAGTCATTTATAGAAAAAGAACAAATAATGTCGAAGCAGCAACTCCGCTTGCTTTGCTTGATAGCATAATTGAAATAGCTAAAAAAGGCATAGCTTTGCAACGCTTTAAGGGTCTTGGTGAGATGAATGCTGATCAGCTCTGGGAGACCACGCTTAATCCTGAGAATCGTACCTTACTTAAGGTTAGAGTTGGCGAGACTGACAATGCTGAAGAGGTGTTTTCTACTTTAATGGGCAATGTGGTTGAACCGAGGCGTGACTTTATTCAACAAAATGCTTTGAATGTGGTGAATCTGGACGCATAATTTGCGTCCCCCACCCCGTCATCCAGAGTTGGCGCAAATTTCACAACACCGCCATCCAGAGGCCGCAATAGCGGCCGTAGGGATCCATTTTATCAAGCAAGCAATCCATTCACAACCCCGTCATCCAGAGTTGGCGCAGCCAACGTAGGTATCCATTTCCTACAAGCTCAAATAGCTGCTTTAAACATGCTCTTCATTACAGAACAGCAAAATATCTTAAATTAACAACTTCTTAATCTTTTAATCATATAATCCTTCTTGTAAACATTATTTTTAGGAGAATAACTATGAATGAATCAACAAAATTAGGCTTAGTAAGTGAAAGACTATATGACGCTGCAGCAGAACTTTTAGAAGGCATGAAAACCGATGGACTCAGAGCTTTAAAATCCTCATCTAACCTTGGAACATATACAAAGCAAGTTGCATCAACGCTAAAAGACGCAACTAAAGATGGACTAAAGGGACTAATTCAAAGTAAAGAGACTGAAACAGCTTTGGGTGAATTTTTAGATGAGTTATCAGAGCTAGCTAAAGATCACTTAACCAGATTATCAGATGGAGCTGTAGGAGCAGATGTAAAGCTCAAGCCAGTTGACATGGCTGTGGCAAGAGCCGCCCTTGAGAGAATGAGTGCAGACCTCATGAATCATTTCACTCATAATGGAAGTGACTGGGTTCTAAGCGGGGATAAAGCTGCTGAAGTGGCAAGGGAAATGTCTGAACTTCTCGGCCTAAAAGATACACAGCAATTCTTCAACAAAAAGACTGGCGAATTAAAAGGTGTAGCAACTACAAATCTTATAAAGAAAGAATTCATTCAGTTCCATATGAGCGCAATAGTTAACGCTGCTATGGATAGCAAAGAACTCAGAGATCTCAATCCTTTGAAAAAAGCTTATTATCATGGACAACGTTTATCAACAATTGGAATGGCTAAAGCTGTCCATACAAAAGATATGATGGCTGCTAAAGGTAAATATGGCGCTGCAGTAGTAGGTGCTACAGGTGCTCTTGCCAAAGATCGTCTAGTTGCAGCTTCTACTTTTGCAAAAGATGCTACGGTTGCCGGAGTTACTCGCGCTGCAAAAGCTACAGCGCTTAGAGCTCGTGATGTGCTTGAAGCAGTTAAAGCTGCCTCTCAGCTTGAATATTATAACTATTATAAGCCTGCCGCTCGTTTTATAAAAGAATTGATTTTAACAACTCTTACAACAGTCTTAGGAGCTATAAAATTAGTAGTAGCAATTCCTATGTCCATAATGGAAGCGATTGTTAATGCAGAAAAGCTCCCTCCAAGAAACTTAGAAGGTGCAAAAGCCCTCTTCCCTCATACATCAAAACTGCTAGAAAGTGTTAAAAAACTATTTACCGACAGATGGGCTGGCATGAAAAATGAGGTAGAAATAATTAGAGAGGAGGCAGGTAAAGCTGAGAAAGATATTGCAGAAAGGCTTGAAACTATTTCTACTAACTTAGACAAAGCGGAAAATTTGTCTAAAGAGAAACTTGCGACCTCCATGACTAAAGCTAGAGATAAACGTAACGCTTCTATGACAGCCGCTACTGGGAAGCACAGCACCTCAATGGAAGCTGCGAAACAGACTCGTACAACAGCTACTACAAGTGTAGCAGATGCTTATAGCGAGGCAGAAGGAAAAGCTAATTTAACTCATAAGACAAGTGTTGCGGATAGGAAAACTGCGAAAGGCAAAGAGAGAGTATCTAATACTTTTGAAAGAACCGTGAGAGATGCTGCAAGGGGTCCAAGAGATCTAGCTGGAATTGATGCTGCTAAGGCACAAAGAGAGCGTCAAACAGAGCGTGATGCGGCAAGAAAAAAGCAAGTTGCAAAAACAAAAAGCAAAGGAATGAACCTTGGTGCACATCGTTTAGGGAGCTACTAGCTTTCTTAATTAAAAAAGGCCCAAAGTTTGGGCCTTTTTTTTATTGTTTGGCGTCACCTAAGAGCTCAAATCTCCAAAACCATCATCCAGCCGCACCAAAGCCACTATACCGTCATCATGAGGAAGCCGTTTAAAAGCTAGACTTTCAAGGCTGAGGTAATGATCCATACTTAAAAGGGATCGCTTGCTTAATGAAATATGGATCCTTACGTTGGCTGCGCCAACTCTGTATGACGGTGCTGTGAGGTTTGCGGCTTGGATGACGGAACTGGGAATAGATCGCTTGCTTAATAGAGATTTAGAACCATACGGCCGCAATAGCGGCCTATGGATGATGAAATTTGCGCCTTTGAGATCTCCATGTGAGAAGACCAACAATATTAGTTAGCGCCCGATTCATTAGAAGAAGAAGCTTCTTCATTTTTATCATTAGGCTTTTTGCCGCCGAAGCCATCAAGAAGGCCACCGAACTTAGTATTAAATTCCGCGATGTTATTTGCAAAGGCATTAGCTTCCGCCCTTCCACCTGACCAAGCAGGATGCTTTGAATAATGAAGCTCCGCATGGATAGTATCACTTTTTCCATAGGTAGACATAATATTAGCTGTCTCACCACCAGGAAAAACTACTTTAACTTTATTATATTTAGGATGGATATCTTTTCTCACGCTTGCTCTCCAACTGGCATCAATTTTATGATTTGATTCTTAAGTTTAATAGCTTTGTCGGTTAATTTGCTATTTTTG
>Ga0214919_10005788_pt1 | contig 17295 bp, 27 predicted proteins | sample LL1503_MetaG_FD_177994 | JGI IMG/M metagenome (GOLD analysis project Ga0214919, IMG submission 177994) | Freshwater microbial communities from Lake Lanier, Atlanta, Georgia, United States - LL-1503 | ecosystem: Environmental > Aquatic > Freshwater > Lake | place: USA: Georgia | collected...
TCTGCTGCGTCATTTAGGATAATTCCTATTTTGCTGCTAGAGCCAGAAAAAGTATTTGTGCCTGTAAAGGTTTGATCTGATGCCAATACGGCATCACCAGTTCCAGTTCCAGCGCCAATTGCTGTTCGGAAATCTGAAGCACCTAAAGACGATACAGAATTATCCGCATTAAATCTTGGGAATGTAATTGCGCTTGGGTTTGTTACTGTGAACAAATTCCCGCCTAAAGTAGTCGCTCCAAGATTAGTGCGTGCATTGGCCGCTGTTGATGCACCAGTGCCACCCTTTGTGACTTTCAGCACTGGACCAGCATCAAACAATGCATCAATGGTGTCCAGGTCGCTGTTTAGCTTTGTTCCCCAGGAATCAGTAGATGCACCGACCTCTGGTTTGGTCAGCAATAGGTTTGTCGTTGTGGTATCAGCCATTTTTCACCTCATGCGGCAATTTGCCAGGATTCACTATTATCAGCAATTGGCGACCAACTTTCACTGTTGTCGCTAATTGCATTCCATGTTTCTGAATTGTCAGAGATTGGAGTCCAGGTTTCTGAATTATCAGAGATTGCTGTCCAGGTCTCTGGCGTGTCGCTTTCGTCTTCCCATTTTAGACGCGCATTGACCACCATGGATGACACTGCAGTGAATGCCACTGCACCAGATTGTCTTCTAATGGCATCAATAGCCATGGTACTTGTACCAGTCACAGCAACGCCAGAATTGCCAATGATGCTGGTGGACACTGTCAGTGTCGATGTGTCTTCAATTGTGGCCACGCCAATGGCGTATCTAGTGGCTTCAATTGATACTGTGCTGGTGTCATTGATATCAATGACTGCTGATGCATACCTGGTGGCCGCCACAGCCATTGTGCTTGTGTCGTTGATGGCAAATGCCGCATCTTTTAAAACGACAGCATCAATGGCCATTGAGCTGGTGTCAGTAATGCTGATACCACCATCCATCACCTTATTGGCCTGCACAGTCATTGTGCTGGTAGATGTGATATTTATTTCAGCCGATACATACCTGATGGCAGCCACTGCCATGGTGGATGTGTCGTAAATCTCAAACTGGGTGTTGGAAACGGCAACACCAGCCACCGCCATGGTGCTGGTGGCGCTGATGGCCAGACTTGGCTCGAATGAGCCTTTTGAATAATTGCCCTTGCCGTAAGAGCCGTAGCCGTAGCCTACCCTTGGATCAGAGTATTGACCAGCGCCAAAATTCCCCGATCCATAGGCAGCCATATCAAGCCAAAGTGATACTCAATGAATTGGCTGGAATACGCAAAACATCACCATCATTGATGGTGCGTGCAGTAGTCAATGGCGACCAGGCCAATAATGTGCCACCAGTTGAGGCAGTGAAAATGCCAGCCCAGCCGATTGATCCCCAGTTACCACCACTAGCAGCTGCAAACTCAATGGCCGCTGCATTGGTAAATGTCGTGGCCGTGCCAGAGCCTGAGATTGTGCCAGTGGCCACTCGGGCGTAGCCATTTCCAGTGACTTCAGTGCCACCACCAGTGTCGCTTGGGGCAGCCGTAAAAAGGCCAACATACCAGGCTGTTGGGCGTGTGGCGCTATTTGTGGTGAACACCCAGGTCAATACCAGGTTTTCGGTGTAATCGGTAAAAGATGACATATCAGTCCTTATCCAAAAGTCTTGGCTCTGGTCAGCAATGCACCACCAGAAGATGCACCACGATCATCGGCAGTTTGTAAATCATTCAAGGCTCGCTCATACAGCGTTGCCCATGTCTGGATTCTCGCATCATCTTGCAGATATGGTGCAGCCTGAAGAAGCGATCCATAAAGATAAATGTCAGGGTTTGATGTCAAAAGCCAGTTACTGGTATTACTGCTTGATAACTTTGACAATTTTGCGTAATAGGTCAGCTCAGTTGTGTAATTTGCGTCAGGTGTTGGAACAATACGAAACTGGCCACCAACCACACCAAAGAATTTGGGTTTGCCGCTGGCCGTGTAATTGGCAGCTTCATTGTCAAGCGCATCAATACTCAAAAACTGCAATGGAGTCTGTGGATTAGTGCTAGTCAATTTGAGAGATTTGGTCTCAAGAAAATCGCTTGGCACAGCGCCATATTGCGCATCAAAAGAGGCATTGGCCCGGACAATCATCTGCCTGGTGCGCAGTGTTCTTTCCACTTGGGCTTCAGCCAGGGAAATAAAGTCAGGAATGACAGAAGTCAGGTCTGACCGATTAAGCCAGTCCCCAATTGATGTCTTCAGTTCTGCATAAGTGCTAAGTGCCATCTTTTGCCTCTTTTTCCATTTCCTCTTTCACAATCCAGGTGTGGTCATGCCGAAACTCAAATGTGCCAATGTGGCCAATTTCCTTCGAGACATCATGGTCGATGTAGATTTTGTATCCAAGCTCTTGAGCTTTCTTACAAAAGAAAACATCCTCACCCATATAGCCCCGTGTGGTCTGCCATGGCATATCAAACCATGGCTCGCTCATTCCCTCAAACACCTCGCGCTTGATGAGCATTATGCCAGTGCCAATGCTTCCCACATCTTCCAGTCCAGTCGATTCTGGCATGGTGTAGACCGGAATGCGCTTGCCATTTTCGTCATAGTTCTGGGCTGTCGGACCAGTTGGCATTCTGCGTCTTGCGCAATTGGCAGCCACAATTTCCTTGTCATGGGCCAAGAGTCTACCGACCATATCCTGTGGAAATGTCATGTCTGAGTCGATGAAAAGAATGTGTGTGCATCCCTCTCGCATTGCATCCAGGCAAAGGTCAGCCCTTTGGTTTTGGATAATTGTGCCTTGCATCAATTTAAGACTGATTGCGTCTTGGGTGTTGAGCGTGTGATAAGCCACCATGTTCACCATGCAATAGGTGTAGTTGGTGTGAACCTGATCACGGGCAGGGGTGCAGACTGCGATGTAATTCATACTTTGCCGGGTCTTGTTCTAAAAAATTGGTTTTCGCTGTCGTTTAACCAGCGTTTCATGTATTCCTGGTCATCGATCTTGCCTTCGGCCTTCATTTTGTAATAAAGAGCTTCTGGGATGGATGCGACCAAGTGCCATTCACCTTTCCAGGTGGCTTTCTCGTCCACAGCGTTATAGATGGCTTTGTTGGCTTCAATGACATCGGTCACATCTTGCTGAGTCTGGATGGTGACTTCATCATTGTCAGTGTTGTAGTGCCAGGTGCGTGTGATGCCTTGCTGGGCGTTTACATCAAATAATTTTTTTTCAATCATTTAAAAAAAGAGCCAGGTTGCCCTGGCCCTTTCCTTTGCTTCGATTAAGAAGTGATCAAGTCAGCGGCCAAGCCGTGGGCATTTTCAGCCAACACTTTGTGACCCCACTCAACGATCAGCATGCGCTTCTCAGCGTCACCAGTCTTAGCCAATTCGACTTGCTGGTAAGGACGCAGCACAGTCATCTTAGCGTAGTCAGGATCGATCACCCATGCATCACGCTCACGCTGGAATCTATTCGCGATGACCTGCACATTTCCGAAGTCACTGACATAGATGTCAACTGCGCCGACCAGTGTTGCAGGCTTTGCACCACCATCAATGTTGAAACGGCTTGAAGCGATACCAGAGAAGCCTGACACGCGCTGTTTGTTAACAGGACCGCACATCAAAATCTTAGGTGTACCACCAGCGCTCCACACTTTCTGAATCACATTTTTCAAAATGGTTTCAGTGAATGTGCGCACATTGCCATCAGTACGGGCGCTGTTTGGCAGCGTTGTGTAAGATGGGTCAGCACCATTGGTCTGCTTGTCGGTGTTTGTTTTCACAAACGCGCCCAAAGAGGCAGTCACGCGAGCTGTCGTAGAGTCACCAGCAACAGCGATGCCTCCATTCAACATGACATATTCTTGGTCACGCTTCAACTCAGCACCGCGCTTGGCAATCTGATAAGCCAATTCACTGCGACGGCCAGCCTTGTTCACAACTTCTTCAGTTGCTGACAAGATGATTGTCTTGCGTGAAATTTGTGCGTAGTTTTGCATACGCACAGTTGCTGTCACAGAGTCAAAAGAGGCAACATCATCGCCCTCGAGCTGTGCATTTGCAGCAGCTGAAGCCAATGTGTCTGTCTGCCACTCATACAAACTGTTGGACACATTCTCGCGGCCAATGTTTGAAGAATAGGGCGTTTCCTCTGGTGCAATATTTGTGATCACATTGCTCAAGTCTTCCCGGATACCCTTTGCAGAGTATGTCAAAAATGTATTGCTAACGATAGCCATAATTTCCTCATTTCAATAAAAGTTCAATTGCAGAAGCCGCATCATCGACACGGCCAGTTTTTGCAAGACGCTGCTTTGCGCGTGTCGCCTCAGTTGTTGTCGAAACCCGACCAGCTGCTCCAGGCTTGGCTGGTCGTGGGCCATTGTTCACCACAGGCTTAATGCCTTGGCGTTTACTTACCATTTGGTCATACATTGCCGCTTTGCGCAGCAACAAAACCAGTCGATGGTCGTAAACGCTCTTCAAGTCTTCATCGGTAAAGCCTGCCGCCTTCGCAGACTCAATCACCAGCGCCTTCTCGGCCTTTGCCTTCTTGGGGTCTTTCCATTCGGGCAAAGCTGCTAATAAGGCTTCTTGCTGGCTGGCAAGTTGGGCCTCCATCGCACGCTGCTGCTCATACTGAGAAACTTGAGCCAGGCGCTGCTGTTCAGATTGAATGGCAGCGAGCTTCTCTTGTCTCTCACGCATGACTTCCTTTTGCCTCACCCACTCGATTGGGTCCTCTTGATAGAGGCGGTCCAAGTCGACTTGAGGCTCTGAAGACTGAAGTTGGGCTTGCAATGCTCCCAACAATTGAGCGTACTGTTCACGCTCGGCCCGGACTGCCTGCGTCTCTTGCTCGACTTGCTTTCGCACTTCGGCAATCTGCTGCGTTTTCCGGGTGTAGTCCTGGGTCCTGGAATAGCCTTTCTGAAGCTCGTCTAGCGTTACAGAAACTTCCTTGCCGTCAACTTTGACAGTGAAAGTCTGTTGCTCTTCTTGCTCCTCTGGCTCTTCCTCTTCCTCGGACTGTTCCTCTGAGGTCTCTTCCTCTGGCGCGTCTTCCACACCAGGCTCATCCTCCTCAGAAGCCGCTGTCTCGGTGTCCTCTTCGGACTCCTCGACTGGCTGCGTCTCGTCAACTTGCGCTTGTCCTTCTTCAGGGGCCAACATTGCCGAGATTGCACTGGCCGCATCGGCCATATTCATTGCTTGTGTTTCTGCCATAGTATTTTCTTAAATTAGATTTTTCTGTGATTTGCTGATCGCATTCTGTGCAATTTTCCCGTTGTCCATAATCTTGATCAACTCTTGCCGCAGGCCATCAATGGCCTGGAGCATGCACCATGCTGTTTCGCGTTTCACAGACTCTTCGGGTTTCGATGAACGAAATACCCAAAGTTGGTCATTTTCCAATTTTGCAATTGCTGCATTGAGGGTTTCATCCTCAAGCAGCTGCTTGGCCTTGCGGCCTTTATTTACCTGGTCTTCGTTTGTACTCACTGAGCCATTCCATTAAAGGTTGATGGGGGCATCATCTCAGGCGCTGGTGGCTGCGGCTGCTGCACAAACTGTGCTGCTTGCTGCTGGGCCATCAATGCCTGCTGACGCATTGCTTCACGATCAATATTCTGGGCCGCATCAATTTCGGCTGTACTGATCTGTGATTTGTACTTTAACTCAATTTCATACTTTTTGAGATACATATCTTGGGCCATTTTGTCACGGGCCAGGTCATCATCCAAAAGCATTTGCTGGCGCTTTAGCTCCAGCTCGGCTGCTTTCTTCTGGATGTCTGCCTTGATTGACTCTGCCTGGACCTGGGCCAGCACTTCCTCTGGCGTTGGTTTTGGCTGTGGCACTGGTGGCTTGTAATCGGCAGGGATATCCTGGAAAAAGCTCGATGCATCCTTAAAGCCTGACAGCTCCACAATTTTGCGCAAAGTGTTGCTAAATTGCTGGGGTGTGACCAGGGGATTCTGGGGGCCAAGCTGCTGCAAGATTTGCTCTTGCTTGGCCAGAATCATCATCAGCGCTTGCATGCGCTCATTGGTGTCGCCATTGCCCAGGGCAATATTGATGCTGGCATCCATGCTGGAATCCCAGAATCTGGGGTCAATCTGCACCCACTCATTGCGCATGCGCACCATGCGTGCTTTGTCCTGGTGTGTTGTGGCCAGGAACAAAATGCCCTTGAAGAGCTTTTTCATGCCTTCAGCCAGGATTCGAGCTGTCAGCTCAATGCGGCCTTGGCTGGCGCTGATTGTGGCATTTACAGCAGCCTTTGTGCTTGACTGCAATGCGTCAGCATTCAGACCCATGGCCGCCTTGCTCATGCCAGTTCTGTCTTCCTTGATCTGGTCCATGTATTCCATCATCGGGAATGCAGCCTGGCCAACAAATGGTGTTGTCAAAGGCTGGACCATGCCAGGCGCTCTCATGCGAATGATCGCACCCGTTTCATTGTTCAAGACATCGTCAATGTTGACCTGGCCTTCGACCACTGCTGTGCGTGGGTGAATGCTCTGGGCCAGGCTGTCCAATGTATTGCGGAGAATCTCAGACTTGATCTCTTGCAAGTCACGGGTGATGTCAAAAATTGACATCGCCTCCAGGGGGCTGGTGTGTGGCTCTGGATCACATGGAAAGTCAGCAAATGGAATATAACTGGCTGGCAGATTACGCACCACCTTGTAGCCACCGCCCATGCAGCAGACTTTTCTAAGCTCGGCAATGCCATCACCATCATAGTCCACACGGGAATAAGCCTCGATGTACAGCACTCTGCGCATCATCGGATTGGCAGCGTCATTCGTTCCAAATGTCGTGGATAAAGGCTGACGCGCCAAATATTCGTCATTGCTGTCCAAATCTGTCGTTGACAGATTCTCTTCAATCTCATCCTGGTCATAACCCATGGCCATCAGATCAGCCACTGTGGCCATCTGTCGATGGGCAATGATCGTGGCATCGTCAAAAGACCTGGCGCGTCTGTCCAGCAGCAGCTCCTCTGGTGGCACGGCCATGATCCTGATCCGGCCATCCTTTGTGATGCGCTTGATCTGCACATCATGGACCATCGCTGGAGGCATCATTACTGGCTGGCCAGTCATGGGGTCAACAGTGCTGATCTGCAATTCGTCAACTTCTGGGTCAGGGTAAGACACCACAATCTTGACCTCAGCACCAGGCTCTTGCATCAGCATTTCAAGGGTCTGATCATCCAGGCCGGTATATTCCTCGATGCGCACTTGCTCATCGTCTTCCCACCAGAATTTGGCAATGCCGCATTTGCGCACCAGGGCATCTTTGAAGATGGCGTAACTGGTCAAAAACCCATTGTTGTCATTCTGGAAAACATAGTTGGCATAGTCTGTCGCCTGCTGTGCCATCTTCACATCTTCTGGGCCACGGGGTACAAACTCGACCACATTCTCAGAATTGAAAAACACACGCATCAGGCTTGGCAGCATGGCCGAGACAGTGTCTCGCACCTCCATGGCCACCACTTTGCTGTTGCCTTCGACCTCATTGCCAAATAAATCACCGCGATAGTATTCAGTCCCTTTGGCGCGTGTGGGTGACAGATCACTGTCAACATAGCTCACCGCATCTGTCAGGTCTTGCGTGATGATGCTTTGCAGCTCTGCATCATCCATTGGCTGCTTTGCTGCAATGTCGGTGGATAAATTTTCGGTAATATTTTCAATCATGGTTTGACCTTTGTAAGAACCACAAACATGGAGTCCACAGCCCGTGGCGTGCGAACGATTTGATCTTCTGGCAATTCTAGTGCTTCCCCGAGCTTTGAGAGCCTCATTTCCAGTGTGGTCAACTCAAACCGATCTGGCCAGCCTAGATACCAATGCCATTCGGTGTAATACTTCCAAGAATTCTCGTTAAATGCCCGGACATGGGTCGGGTCTTGCCAAGCGCCAAGACTTAGCTCATAAGGCACATGAATCCGCATCTCACCGCCAACTTTGAGCAGCTCTTTACAGTTGGTCATGGCATCTACCAAATTGGGAATGTGTTCCAAGACATCATTGGCCAGGATCGTCTCAAACATGCCTGGCACGATCTCCAGTTGGCCAAAGCGCGTTTCTAGCGTATCGCCCCATTTGACTTTGCTGATGTCCACCAGCCAATCAGGATTTTTGCTGGCCTGGATATCCGCATTGAGATATTCAGCGCACCAGTCTTTGCCGGAGCCTAGATTAAGAATCAAACCAGGCACTCGCATAAGTTGGTCGATTCTCTCTGAGCCATGGCAGCGCATCCTCATGGAGCTTTTGCGCATTAAAGCCAATCGTGTTTGAGCCAATATGGTGGACATAGCTGGCGCTTACAAAATGCGAGTAGCCTTTCTCAATCAAGTCCCTACAATGCACATCATCCGAATACCAATTCAGAGGGGGAAACTTTGCCTCTTCAAATGCATCACTTGATATCCATGCAAATATTGGGCTGACCTCCTCGACCATCTTGATGTGGGCCTCAGACGGGAATTTATAGAAGTTCAAACGCTCTGGCTCATCAGTGATGCGCACATTCTGACAAGGCCGGGCTGCATCAGTTCTGGATGCCACCCAGCCAGGCTTGACGCTGTTCATTGTCTTGATGATGGCCACATCCTCCATCAGCACCTTCACGCTACTCGGTGTCAGCACAATGTCATCGTTGGCCACAATGCATGAGGACCAGTCTTTGAGCGCTGCCTGGATGATCTCGTTGTAGTCATCACCAAAGTTGTGTGGCTGGCCATAAATTTTGAAGTCAGCCTGGAAATTCTCGATCACCGACTCTGGCCCGCGCAGATAGACCGGACACTCTGGCGCGTACTGCTTTATTGATTCCAGCAGCACGGCCAGGCCGTGACCCTTGACTGTGGCAATGACAATTGGACAAATCATTTTTTCGCCTTATTCCTGGCACTGATCGCAGCCGACTTTGCCTTAGCGTCAGCCTTAGAGCTTGCACCCCATGCCTTGAGACTGAGCAGCAGCCTGGTCGGCTCGCCACCTTTGTACTCAGGTCCAGGCATGTTGCCCATGCGTGCCAGGAAACTGGCGCGCCTTGGGTTATCGCCAGACTTGACTGGCGCTTTGAGGTCCATGCCAGCAGCCTTGGCACTGGCACGGCCCTTGGCGTTTAAGCCACCCGATGGGCTTTTGCCCTCTTTACGCTGCCAAGCTGGTGTCTTCATTTTTTTGGCTTCTTTGCAGTCTTGGCCGCAGCCTTGAAGTCAGCAGCTGTTGGCGCGCCTTTAGCGCCAGGCTTCCTCATCTTCTCTTTCGAGCCTGCTGCAATCCTGGCTTGCTTGGCGTGAATGTTGGCATAGAGTCCAGTCTTCATCGCTCAATCCTCCATCTGGCCTTCGCCTTCGGACTCACCATCAGACTCACCAGTATTTGGGCCACCGACCACCCATGCGTCACATGTTCTGCTGGCTGCACACTTGAAGTCGAAAATTTCGCAGTAGCCCAGATCGGCCAGCTTGATCGTTCCCCATGGGTCAGCCTCATTGCCAATACCTTGCGCGATGCAATTCTTGATCTTGTCAGACACATTGAATGCTGCGCAGTTGCCGCAAAGACTTTGCTTGGCATCGTCAATGCTCACATCCCAGGTGTCAGCCTTCTTTTTCCAAAACGCTGTATTTGGCAGCGCTGGATTCTCTGGGCCATAGGCCGCAGTCGTGATCGCCTTGGCGCGATTCTTCAAATTCAATGTAATGTCTTGCGTGGGCATGGGGCAGTTCTCGCCTGCGCTCATGTCCTCGCCCTCTTCTTTGTCCATGACCTGGCTCATGGTGCGCTGCATCGTGGCCATTACTTCATCCCCTTCTTAGGCTTGATCTTTGCCTCAGACAAAGCAATGGCAATTGCCTGCTTGGGATTCTTCACAACCTTGCCAGTGCCACCGCTGTGGAGCTTGCCAGCCTTGTACTCACCCATCACTTTGCCGACCTTCTTTTGTGCTTTAGACATTGCCTTCATGGCCATCCCTTTCATGGTTAGTGGATACTCGAATTATGCAACCCTGACCAGGTTTCTGCGCAGGGGCTGGCTCCACTTGCTTGAGCTGCTTGACCCATACATCCCCATCACTGCATCACTTGCAAATGTCAGCACAAACGCATCAGCCTTATCTGGGCTTGGCAGACCCCTTCTCCTGATCTCGTCTTTCCCCTCAATCTGAATCTTGCCGTTACTGGTAAACCCATACCGCACTGTGGCCAGCTCAGATATCAGCACCTCGTCTTTTGGCATCTTGCAATCCCTGGCCTCCAGCCAAGCCCTTGCCCGATACCACAGCTCGGCCTTCAGATTCCGATAAGTCCCGCCCATGGCTGGAGACTCACTCACATTGATGCCACGCGCTGGCAGGCCCAGCTCCCGCAATCGGTCCACCACGCCAGCGCCCAGTCCAATGCTATCGACCAATATCTCTCTGGGCTGCTGACTTGGGGCCAGCGCCTGATACTCGGCCACCACCGCACCAGTCAATTGCATCAAATCTAAATTCTTCCAAGTCTTGATGTTCTCAGTCACCGCATTGCCCTGGCGCTTGCACAGAGCTGATCGGTCACTTCCAAACCTTGCCACATCCAAGCCCCAGATCATGGGCGCGTATTCGCTTGGCGCGACATCCCGGTTGACTGCACTCTCCAAGAGGTCCATCGCAATCACAGTGTCATCATCACCCTTGGGAAACTCACCAATGACCCTGATGCGGTAGACATTGCTGTCCTCCCCATATCGCATGGCCATCTCTTTGACATACTCGTCACTCACCCTGGGCGAATCGGTACATGCCACCTGGAATGTGGTCCACTCACCACTTAGGCGCGTGTGCGTGTCGTAAAAGAAACCACTGCTCCTGACCGGATTACCCAGCAGCAATGTCACCGCATTGTGGCCAGACATACTTCCAGCCGCAGCCTCAAACACTTGCTCTGGCACACCAGAAGCCTCATCAGCCACCAGCATCACATTCTCAGAGTGAATCCCCTGCAAAGCCTCTGGCTGCTCTGCCCTAGATGTCCTGGCACTTATAAACATCTCAGTCGGGGCAGCATTGAATTCAATCCTCTCCTGCTTAACAGTTAGCAGCCCCTGCAATGGCAAAGGCATGGTGTTGATCCAGCGCTTCAATTCAGCAAACATCGCGTCATAAAGCTGGCTGCTGGTCGGTGCAGTCACCACCACCTTGACTGGCGACCTGGTCATAAAGTACCAAAGCATGGCCCAGGATGACGCTGTACTCTTGCCCACCCCGTGGCCAGACCGAACAGATATCTTCCTATCCCCACGCGCAATTGCACCCAGAAACTTCACTTGCCATGGGTCAGGGTCTACCCCCAAAACCTCACGCACAAACAGCACCGGATCAGGCTGATACCTCTCCACCCACTGAGCAAATACATTTTCTTTCATGGATGCATCGTCTCATAGATGGCCCAGGCCGAGGGACTCATCGCAAACTTATACGCATCCAGCTCATCCATCCGCACCAGGATCAACAGCTGCATCGTCATGGCCAGGTCAAAGTAGCCACTCTGGACCGCCTCCAACATCCTGATCCTCAAATCCACAATCACCACCTCCAGGTGCAACGCTGTCAACAAATCACTCATTTGCTTTGCCTCACTTGCTTTAAATTCCTACCCGTCACCAAATCAGTCCAGCACGATGCACACACCCACCTGGTCGCACTCATCTCCACCCCACCCTCTGGGGGCTTTTCCTTATTGCACTTATTACACAACTGCAATTTATGCGCATGACAATTACCATTCAATCGAATGTGATTATTTACAAAGTTGCTTTTCATTATCAGTGAATTTATTTATTTGGTTATTATGGTGGATTAACCATTTATCTCCCAATAATCTGATTGACTTAATATATTGACGCTGATTATGTCTGTTTGTACTTTGCGGCACATAATCAACATTAAATAATCGTCTCACTTTAATAAGCATTTCGGTTTTCATTTTATTAACCCTTCCAAATCAGATTTGTCAATCCAAATGGTCCAGGTGTATGTCCCATTTGGCCTCGTGACCAAACAAAAAACCTTGTCAGATATTTCATCCATCTGGTCCAGGATCACCAGGTCTTGACCCTGGTAAGTGATGCAGCTCTCTTTGATCTTCATGGCGTTTTCAGTGTTGTTGGTGGAATGTGTATTTTCATTGTTTTTTGCGCTTTATGTCAACTACCTCAAAATTTTTTTAGAAAAATTTTTTTGTAGGTGTTTAGCACCGCCACAGCCGCCCCCGCCAAACCCAGGGCCGAGGGGGGTCTCGCGCCCTGGCCGCCAGCCGTTGTCCACAGCCACTTCTCCACTTCTATCCACAGATTCCTGTGCATAACCTAGCAAGTAACACCAGAGCATTACTTTTTCTGTGGATATCTACTTATCCACTTAACATAATGAACGTTGTATATAGTGACTGAATCATTTGGTATTCATATCCTCGATTGTCACGCTGCGCTTGCGTAATGCATCAAGAGCCATGCTTCCAAGGTCGATATTGACCAGCGGCTGCTGCTTGTCACCATACTCATCGGGCGCTTGCTTGGCGGCCAGCCAGCGCCTTGTATCCACTCTCAGTTTGGCCACTTGCGCCTCTTGAGGCGTGGCAGCGTCTGCAATTTCTAGCGTCTGCTCTGCTAAACTTCTCCCACCTCGGGCGCGCGCACGCGCAAGGGCAGAGGCCCTCGCCTCGCCTCCTCTTTCAATCCAATCGTAAAAAGCCGTGTGGCTCACACCCAACGACCGAGCCAAGCTGAGAATGGTCTCACCTTCGGAGAGTCTGTCTAGCATGGCAATTTCGCCACCGGCAGCGTGAATCTTCTTGTTGACATCGGTGGCTTCTTTGCGCACAAGAGCTGCTTGTTCTTTCAATCCCATTTGTCTGGCTGCAATGTTGTCAGCCACCTCTGCCAATGTTTTAGCTTTTGCCATTCAAATACCCTTCAATGATTTTGATTGCATCTGGCGCTGATCTTGAGACCAGGCACAGATATCCTTTTGCGTTTAACTGCAAACCCACAGCGCTTTGTTTCTCTGAAACCACTCCGGCCTTGGTCTTCATCTCAATGAAAAGCCCGTGAAAGCCATTTTTTGGCTCTAAGACGCAAAGATCAGGCATCCCTGCTAAAACCCCTTCAGAATGCAATCTGACGCGCTCTGAGGCCGTTCTATCGCCTCCATTGGGTATTGCTGCAATGATGCAGTCTGGGTAAAACGCACGAACGTGTTGCACCACTTTGACCTGGTCAATGTGTTCAATGCTTTTTCGTTTGCGCTTTATGTCAACCACCATGCTTCGGATTCTACTGCCGTGGGTTTGGCTTGAAACAAGTGGCATCGGTGTTTGACATCGGTCGGGAATGCAGCCAGTCCGGTTTGGCGGCACTGATGTTCGGACCATGAGATTGCAGCCCATCCATTCTTAATCTTTGCCTGGTCAAACATCCACTGCAATGGTTTTGCGTTGACCTTTCTGTGTTTTTCCATCTGCTCTGCTGGCATCGACTGGCGCTGCTCGACCATTTCCGCATTAACGCAGTTTTGGCAGAAAACGCGCTCATCTTCGACCATTTCATCAATTGTGGATAACCTGTGCATAACTTTCCTTTGAGTTGGACCATCTAATGCTCGTTTCTAATACGGAAAGCCCTTAAGGTTTTTTCCGCCTTTCCGTATTAGAAATCTAAGTAGCCACTAAGCCGAGACTGGTCTGTGGATAAGTGGGTCTAATGACCCCACTTATCCAACAATCCCTGCCATTGTCTAATACGGAATTCCGCATTAGTTCCGTATTAGTTCCGCCTTTCCGCATTAGACTGATCATGCCAACTTCACCCAGCCTGATGATGGTCCATTTGGTGCGAATCTGGTGAAGATTGCCGTGCCAATGTGCTTGCGAATATAGCCTGCATCACTTCCTTTTACGCTGCTGAATATCTCAGTCCAGTCCAGTTGATATGCGTTTTGAAGTTCTTTTGGCACGACTGGCCTGCCTGGTCCTCTGCGCATAATGACGTTGCCTTTGTCGTTGATGATGGCTTGGACATGGTTGCAGACTTCATCGCACTTATCTTGGATGCGCTGCTCTTTGGCATTGTCTTGCATTGATTGCTTGGCGGCCATTCGGTCTTGTTCTGACGACATGGCTGGAATGGCCACCCTGCAAATAATCTCTTGCATATCACCAGCTGGGGTTAAGACAATTTCTGGGAATGTGATGGAGTCGAATTTGATTTCTCTAAATTGAGGCTCATAGCGCGTTTTTGTCAGCTTTAGATAGCGTTGGTTATCCTCATCCATGAAAAGCACGCCTGTGAGGGTTGCATCGCCTGTGAATGCACTTGCACCACGGGCCATGGCATCGGAATCTTGCCGGCTTATTGTTTTGTTGGTATGGGTCAGGATACAGACTGGCGCTTTTTGCTGAACAAATATGGTCTGCTTGATGGCGGCAATATATGCGCCCACTTCAGAGTTGTCATTCTCATTGTCAATATCCATGGTCGCATTGGCCGTATCCAAGACCAATAATGGCTTAATCCCGTTAAATGTATGGCGCTCAATATTATGTGCAAGCCTGAGTAAATCTTTGACATTGGACCTTCTGGCATCAATAACCACAAACCAGTCATTTAAATTATTTATCCCATAATGCTTTGAATATGCAAATAGTGTTCGAATTACCTGGTCCGAGTCTTCAGTCACGATAATTGACTTGCGTTTCTTTTTAGCGTAAATCTCGCAGCCTTCCACACTAAACCCTGCCATGACCATGCACATTGACAGCACTGCTGTGGTTTTACCGACTCCAGGCTGACCGGCCAAGATGAAAAACGAATGGGCCATAAAACCTTCGATCAGGTAATCGATGGGGTTGAGTTTGGTCAGGTCTAAAGCAAGTTCTGGCCATGACGGGTCTGGTGCATCTTCTGCGACTGATGCTTGGGCCTGACTGATCACCGCAGCAAAATCTTCTACCGCTGACTTGCGTTCAGTTTGTTTGGTTGGCGCTTCCCAGCCATTGTCTTTGGCGTGCTTGAAAAGTGTGCCAATGCCAACACCTTTGCCCTGGTGAAAGCTCTTCCAGTGTACTTCAATGTCTTTCGTGCCTTCGTATTTGCTCCCACCTTGGGACCATGTATCCCATAGGCTACAGCCTTGTTCACCAAATTCTGAGTGCAGAGCCTGACCGATCTCAATCCACTGGTCATAGTCACAGTCTGGGCTAATGTACTGCAAAGCCTGCGCAGCTTTTGCCATTTCATCTGGCGCGCTTTTGGACAACATTTGCGTGAAATCAAATCTTTCATTTGAAAGATTTTGCTTTGGTTCTTGCAATTGATGCTGCTCGATGATGCCCCAGTCCATCAATAATTCATGCAAATTGACGGCCTCTTGAAATTCACCAGCCACAGATTTGCCACTGAGTAAGACTGACTTACCGGCACTGTTTGGCAGGCCGAATACTTCTAATTCTTGGCCACCGCCCAGCTTGTACTTCGGCAGCACCTGGTCTTTGACTGCTGGCGCTTTGACCCACAAAAAGACATGGCGGCCACGGCCAGAGACTGACACTTCGGTCAGCATCTTGTTTTGCTTGACATACTTGGCCATGCGCTGAATGGCCACATTGGTGGGGCCTGATGCGTGTTTCATGTCCACATCAAGGCAAACCAAATAGTTTCCTGATGGGCTGATGATGGGGCGCTGCTGGACTAGGCCAAGATATTGACCATGTGGGGCCTCTTCCATGGCCCAGACATCTTCAGCGTTGTAGAGATCGGCTGGGTCTGTATCCCGTGCCACGCCTTGGCCAGATCGCTTGTAGGGGATTTTTTTATTGCCTTGCAGGGCAAAGGTGCAGAAGACCGCATCGGGGGCTACAGCGCCTATTTTGCAGGCGACAGACTGGGACTGAGAGAACGTGTCGTTTTGGGGTGTTTCAGTTATGATTGACACTGAAATTCCTTTAATTGGGGGTTTCATTGTGAGTTGCCATGAGAGTTGAGACTTTTGACCTGATAGTGTTTACGCGCTATCAGGTCTTTTCTTTTGGCAGGGATGTGAATTCTATTCCTTAACTGTTTTTGGCTTTGAGTTTGGCTTCAATGGCTCTGGCAAAGACCATCTCATCGGGGTCTTTAGGCAAACACGCCCAAATCTCCTCATCCGTTAGCGGCTTGCGCTGTGGTGGGGTGGTGTAGAGAGGTGTCACGTTTTGCACCATCTCGTCCATAAACGGCTTTCCCTGCGAAAAAACGTTAAACGCCCATTGCCTTCCACGCAGGTCGTTTGTTCGGTACTTGGCTTGGTCGTATCTCCACGCCACAGCCTCATCCTTCGCTTCTAGTGCGGCTTTAATGGCGGTGATGGCTTCTTCAATCTCGGGCATCCATGCTTTTTCTTTTGGCAAGTAGTAACTATCAACCAAACTGTTTGCCACTTCCAACGCCTCCAATGCAAGGCGTAATGCTTCGTCTTTGGTCATTTGACAATCCTTAATTGAACGCATTGCTTACTGTTGACCCACCCCATTGGCTGTGTGCTCAAAAGGCGCTGACAATCTTCCAATGTTGCAAGTGGGGGCGAATAGATAACGCTTCGAGTGTTGCTGATCGTTACCAGATACCAAACTAGGATCGTTGTCATGCTTGCCCCCTTGCTCGTATTTTTTGTCCAATGTAGCTACCGACAAACCCGCTTGACGGAAAATATTCAGCAACCTCATCGCAAAATTTCAGGCACGCCTCACGCTCATGCTGTGCTATCAGCTTGGCAAAGCGTAATAACCCTTGCTCATCAAACCTCAGACCATGAATGGTGTTTTCTATTGCCAAACGAATGATGTCTTCTTCGGTCATACCAACTCTCCGATCTTGATGGAGTGAACCAAAGTGTGGTCAGGGTTGTTTGCTTTGGCTTGGTTGTAAGCCCTGTTGATTACCATGTAGACCGTATAGCCACGACGGTTAACTTGCGCCTCAGCAGCGCTATGTGTCTTGTATCCGAATGGATTGCCGATCATCTTGTTGTTGGCATCAAAAATGTAAAACCTTGCTTTATCAATCATTTCATTCTCCTTAAACCGACTACATCGTCGTGACGTAACTCTAACACAGAATTACAGTTTGTAACCAAAAAAAATGAGACAAGTCCCAAAATTTGTTTTTCGCGAGTCTTAGCGAGTCTTAGCGAGTCAATTTCCGTTGTCCGCTTTTTCTCCGCTTTTCGTCCGAACCTTC
>Ga0214919_10005789_pt1 | contig 17289 bp, 19 predicted proteins | sample LL1503_MetaG_FD_177994 | JGI IMG/M metagenome (GOLD analysis project Ga0214919, IMG submission 177994) | Freshwater microbial communities from Lake Lanier, Atlanta, Georgia, United States - LL-1503 | ecosystem: Environmental > Aquatic > Freshwater > Lake | place: USA: Georgia | collected...
GCGATCATAATATAATTGCAAACAGCTCATTTAGCTGGTGGGGTGCTTGGTTAAATGTAAATCCTGATAAAATTGTAATTGCACCCTCCAGATGGTTCGGGGATTTAATACAAAAAGATACATCTGATGTCTACTGTAAAAATTGGAAAACAATATAAATGAACATAATATGAGGACTAGACTCAAAGGAGGATCTTTAAGTGCTACTTATATGATGCAGGATATTAATCTCTATGACAATAAGCTGTTTGTGCGTAAAGAAGTTTCGCTGAAGGAAAACAGGGAATATGGATTTCAAAGATGGTATTCCCAGCTTAAACGGTTGCAACGTTACGCAATCATTTTTCCTGGTCTTTTTCCGTCCGTGTTAAAATATGGTTCTAATGATGATTTTGCATATTTTGATATGGAGTTCATAGAAAGCGCTGTTAATGCGTATGATTATTTAGCAAATGAAAAAGACCTGAATAAGATAGATTTATTTTTTAGTGAATTAAAAAATAAAATGAATGTGCTTCATTCTATTGAATTTGATTCATGTACAGATGCTATGGATTTGTATATTCATGAAGAAGTTACGCAACGGATAAAAGATTCTTTAAATAATACACTATTTGCACAATTTATAGAATATGACAATATTAAATTTAATAATGAATTAGTCACTTCATTTTACACAAGCTTAGAATCATACACAAGCATGATGAATTCTACTTATACGAACAATAAAGAAACCCTTTCACATGGTAATCTTACACTTGAAAACATATTGTATATTCCGAATACCAATACGATAGTATTCATCGATCCCTATGAAGAGAATATCATCGATTCTAAATTAGCAGATTACTCTCAATTATTACAGTCTTGTAACTCTAAATATGAAATGTTAAATGCTTCATTACCTAATGTAGTCAATAATGAAGTTACTACTATAGATTGTAAAAACTACGGGTTAGATTATTTTAATGATCTACTTCATGGCTTTCTATCGCAATCATTATCAGTTGACGATTACAAATCTGTTAGATTATTAGAAATTTCACAATTCATAAGAATGCTACCATTTAAAAGTGAAGTAGATCCATCTAAAATGATATTATTCTATTCTCTAGCATCTAAATTATTTAATGACATAAGATGAAAAACAAATCATGGACAATTAAAACAGCTTTACCAGTAAACTATGAGATAAAAAACTCTGCTAATTTATTTTCAGTAGAAAATAATGATTTGCTAAGTTACATCTCAAAAAGAGTACTGGTAGTTATAGATGAAAAAGTCAGCAAGCTCTATCTGAATAAGATTGTTTCATTCTTTGACTATCATAATATTCAGCATAAAATTGTTTCATTAAATGGGGTAGAAACAGAGAAAAGCTTAGATAGCTTACTGTTAGTCTTACGAGAGATAGAACAATTTGGAGTAGATAGACGAAATGAACCTATTGTAGGTATTGGTGGTGGTGTAGTACAAGACGTAGTCGGTTTGGCTGCAACCCTATATCGCAGAGGAATACCGTATATTAGAATTCCTACTACATTATTAGGTATAGTAGATGTAAGTGTAGCAGCAAAAACTGGGATAAATTTCGAGCAACGCAGAAACCGGTTAGGCTCATATTATCCTCCTGTTATTTCATTCTTAGATAAAACATTCCTTCCGACTGTAGATTCTTTTGAGATAAGCTCAGGTATGGGGGAAATACTGAAAATGGCAGTAGTAAAAGACTACTCATTATTCGAAATTTTAGAATCCCATAGTAAAATGCTATTGGATACAAAATTCGATTGTGAATTTGCTGATGATGTTATTAATAAATCGGTAAAGGGAATGATAGAAGAGTTAGAGGATAATTTATGGGAAAAAGATTTAAAACGATTAGTTGATTTTGGTCATTCATTTAGCCCTATAATTGAAATGAGATCGCTTGATACATTATCTCCATTAGCTCATGGTCAAGCTGTTACACTAGATGTTATTTTTTCTTCAGTGATATCACATGTGCGCGGAATGCTATCAGTAAAAGATGTGAATCGGATCATAACAGTGGCTAAAGACATGGGATTAAATGTATTTAATGAGTCCTTTGCTGATCCATCTCTTCTATTGGAATCATTATCCGATACAGTTAAACATAGAAATGGAAATCAAAACTTACCTATACCAGTTAAAATAGGGGAATCGATATTTTTAAATGACCTGACATATGATGAAATCTGTGTTGCAGTTGAAAAATATAAAGAAATGACAAAATGAAAAAGACTTTAGTAATAACAGGATGCTCAAGTGGAGTAGGAGAATCTATCGCTATAGCTTTTTCACAATTAGGATGGAATGTTATAGGAATCAGTAGAGATATTGTTAAGTTGAAAGCACTTGAAACTAGATTAGTTAATTTCAAATTTCTCCAACTCGATATAAGTAATTATTCAGAAGTAGAAGATGCTTTTAGATCTATAGAAAAAATCGATGTCCTTGTGAATAATGCGGCAATATTTACAACTAAACCGTTTATAGATTGCACTGCTATAGAAATAAACTCTATAATCGATACTAATTTAAAAGGCACTATGTTTTGCACATTAGAAGCTATAAAGAAGATTGCAGATGGAAGAATAATAAACATAGGATCTGTGTCAGGAATTCATGGTATTCAAAATCAAGCGATATACAGTGCTAGTAAATTCGGGGTAGCAGGATTCACAGAATCTATTGCTCAAGAATGTGTAAAACGCGTCAGGTTTACTACAATTTCACCAGGAGGAATAGACACCCCACTTTGGAATGATAAAAACCCTTACCCTGGTGACAAAACAAGATTACTGAAGCCATCAAACATAACTGAAGCAGTTAAATACATAATCAATTTACCTGAGAATATTGTGTTAAAAAATATGACGCTATTTCCTGACAATGAATGGCATTAATAACTAATAAATACTAAAGAATATAAAAGACATGAATCTTATACTTACTATGTGTGGGAAATACTCTCGTTTCACAAAAGAGGGCTACAAAATTCCAAAATTTTTATTACCATGGGGTAATCACAGTATTCTTTCTGAAATACTTTATCAGATGAAAGGATTTGATAATATCTATTTAGTAGCAAATGAAGCAGATGATGCATTTATGAGCCATGTTAGAAAGATTTTAAGTTTCTATTCTATACCTCAGGATCACTTAATAATGTTGAAAGACACTTCAGGACAAGCTGAAACAGCTTTTATTGGAATGAGTAGGATTAAAAATCTAACTGGTCCTGTAGTTTTTCATAATATTGATACGATCTTATATGGAAGAAATTGCAAAGATCTAAGTGATAATCTCTCTAATAATGCAGGATATATTGATGTTTTTAATTCTAACAATCATGAATATAGCTATGTTCTTGTAGATGAAAATAATTACATAAAAGAAATAAAAGAGAAGATATTAATATCCGATTTAGCTACATCCGGTATGTATGGATTCTCATCATCTAAAATGTTTGTAGATTATTATAGCAAATCATCTCTTTATATAAGTGAAATTTATAGAAATATGATGCAAAATGGAGAAAAAATAATCACAGGAAAACATCATACTGAGAAGGATACATTGGTAGTAGGCACACCTTCTGAATATTTAAACCTGTCAAAATATATAAAATGATAAAAGTGTGGTATTGTGATTTTTTTGGCGGATTAAATTCAGCAGATATATTAAACTAATAAAAACAATTATATAAATAATGAAGAAGAAAAATGAGATAGGTGTTTTTTACACCTGCTACAAAGAAAAGGAAGCAGTCGAATATTCACTTGACGTTCTATATTCGATCTATCCGGATATCCCTGTTTATCTTATATCCGACGGGGGAGCTGACTATAAATTTCTAAAGGATAAAGAATATGGCGGCAATATAGAAGTAATGCTTGAGGATGATAGCAGAGGGGAAGTACCTAAAATAAATGAAGATACCTACCTAGAGCCGGCTAACAATTTATACATAAAGAAATCGATAGAGACTTTCTTGGAAAGGGTTAAAAGAGCTATAGAGTTCTGCAATTGTGAATATATCTTAGTCATGGAGCCTGATGTATTGGTTAGAGGTAAATTGAATATACCACATGGGAGTAAATTCATGGGATCTAGAATAAATTCAGGGCTTAATCAGGAATTAAAAAACGTAATGCTATCAGTGGATGGAGCAATTCCGGTAGATGTTTGGGGAGCTACTCCAGCTATATTTAATTGCGAAACATACCTCCAGGCATATGAAGCTTTAATGAATAATGAGGACCTCCTGGATAGGTTATGTAAGTCTGATTGCAGATTGGCTAATTACGATGTCCTTTTTGGTGTTTTGTTTGGTGTTATTGGTGTTAATGAGGAATTTAACCCAGATATAATAGAATGCTATCGTGATATAAATTGGAAAAATTCAGACAAACCCCTTGTGCATCAATTTAGAGCAAAATATCCTACAAGTTCTGATGGGTATGATGGAAGGCATTTAGTTCATGACAGTGAAGATCAAACAGATAAATGGATCTGGTAAAAGGTAATAATAAATAATAAATAATAAAAGAAAAATGAAAAATGAAAAATTAAACTATCCTGAAATCATTAAAAAATTCATGGATGAAGGAGATTACGCTAAAGAATTTCCTCTTTGCTCTATTCTTAGAGAATCTAAATCTGACAAACATTCAGATTGGCATAACTATGGACCGGTATATGATGTACTATTTAATTCTCTAAAAGATGAGAAATTAAACATACTTGAAGTTGGTATCATGTTTGGATATTCTTTATATGCATGGGAAGCTTATTTTAAAAATAGTAATATCTATGCTGGCGACATTAATCATGAATATTTTGTAAATAAAGGGAGAATTAAATCATTTTATTGTAATCAAGAAGATTCCGAATCAATCCACTCCATGTTAAATAACGAGGATCTTAAAGATATAGAATTTGATATCATAATAGACGATGGAAAACATGAGTATTTTCCGAATTACAATCTATTGGAAAACTCTATACATAAGCTTAAGAAAGGCGGTATTTATGTCATAGAAGATCTTATTGGCTACACTACAGAAAGATTCGAATCTGAAAAAAATGAAATCAAGGAAAAATTCAACCTGGAGTATGTAGAGGTAATTAGAGTTCCGTTACCAGCAAATCAAATAGACAACAATCTCGTTATTATTATAAAATAGAAGAATAGTCTCTGTAAAATGAAATGAAACATAGTCATAGTCATAGGATATAATATAAAACACTGTCTTATGGGGGATGTCTATTTATTATTTTTTTATACAGAGGGTCTTGAAATAGACGGAGGGTATGATTTAAGGGGGATAGCCAATTCTATAAATAATAGGCTATCCCCTTTTTTTAAGGAGATATTTTCGTTTAATAAGAGAACGTTAAAAGAAATCATAGGAAGTGATGATTTCTGTAATTCTTTTGATGAAGAATTAGACCAGAACCCGAACTCTAATAAAATAGGATATTTTGATTTTAAAGCATTTTTAATAAATCACGTTTTAGAGAAAATCCCAGAAGGATCAATACTCGTTTATCATGATTCTAATTTTGAAAAAAACCCTCAATATTGGGAGACCGATTGGGATAATATTAAAAGTATTTCGGAAAGGCTTTTACAGGAAAATCAGAGCGACATATTTGTTCAAATTGAAAGACCTGGATTACTTGTAAAAAATCACGTAAAGACCTATACAATAGATAAGTTATTTCCAGATTCTCAAGAAAATTATCTTGTGAAAAATTCAAACCTTTTGAATGCGGCTAGAATAATATTAAGGAACTCTGAATACTCTAGAAATTTAATGAGAGAATATGAAAATCTCTGTCTTGATAAATCACTCATTCAAAAAACTCCTAATCCTAATCCTGATCATGAATTCAAATGGTCGTGTGGTGATCAGGACGTTTTGAACTGTATATTATACAGGGAGATTTTTAAAAAAAATCTAAGTAGCAATTTTCCATTATACTCATTCATGTATAGAGTTATAAGATTCGATCAAAAGCCGTTTAACTTTCCTGGACAGTCATGGAATCCACATCCATCTTCGGATATCTTAATAAATGAAACAATAATAAAAAACTCAATCTAAAAATAAAGAAAGGAATGAAAAAAGAAAAAATCGGGTTCATAGGCTTAGGTAAGCTGGGATTGCCCGTAGCTTTAGCTATAAATTCACGAGGATACGATGTTAGTGGATATGATATAAATCCTGAAGTGGACGGATATCTAAAAAATAGATCTATTCCATATCAAGAAATATATTCGGAAGAATATTTAAGTCATCACACTATTAAATTTACCGATTTAGACAGTGTTATAAAAGATAGTAGCATTATCTTTGTACCCGTTCAAACTCCTCACGATCCTTTGTACGAAGGTGCTACAAGAATACCCGAAAGTAGGGTAGACTTTAATTACGATGCACTAGTTTCTGCTATGAAATCTATATCTGAATCAGTTGAAAAATACGGAGAAGAGAAAATAGTAGTTATAATATCTACTGTTTTACCAGGAACTGTTGAAAGCTCGATTAAACCTGTATTGAGTGATAAGATTAAACTATGCTATAATCCATTCTTTATTGCGATGGGAACCACTATACATGATTTTATGAATCCTGAATTCGTTCTTTTAGGTGTGGACGATCTAGAGGCTGCAGAGAGGGTTGAGCATTTTTATGAAACAATTCATGGTAGAAAAGTTTTTAGAACAAGTGTAAAGAATGCCGAATTGATTAAGGTTTCTTATAACACATATATTGGTATGAAAATAGTTTTTGCCAACACGATTATGGAAATTTGTCACAAGATAGGTGCGGATGTGGACAGCGTAATAGATGCAATATCATTAGCTAACGAAAGACTAATCTCTCCTAAATACTTAAGAGGTGGTATGGGTGATGGTGGCGGATGCCATCCTAGGGATAATATTGCAATGTCATGGTTAGCCAAAAAAATAGACTTGAGCCATGATTTTTTTGAAGATATAATGTTCGCTAGAGAAGACCAAACTGAATGGCTAGCAAATCTTTGCATAGAGCAAAAACTTCCGATAATTATATTAGGTAAATCATTTAAACCAGAAACTAATATAAAGACAGGAAGCCCTTCTATACTGCTGTATAATATACTTAATGATGATTATAATGCAGACGTTAAGATATTTGATCCGATATCAGACGGTGAAAAAGAATTCGATATGCAGATAGAGAATGAAACTACTCCTGATGGATCCTACGTTTACTTCATAGGCACACAGCATTTATTTTTTAAAGATTTCAGATATAATGCAAATTCTGTTGTTATCGATCCATTCAGATATCTCGAGAAAACAGATTATATGATAAATAATTCTATAGAACTAATCTCGATAGGCGGAAGCAGATCTAAATAAACGCCAGCTAATGCTAGACAAATCTAAAATATTAATAACAGGATCTACAGGAATGTTAGGATCTTCTGTTCTTAGACTACTAAAGGATGAAGGATATACCAACCTTCTCCATCCTAGTAGAATTGAGCTAGACTTAAGAGAAACCCATTCAGTAAATTCATATTTCGAATTAAATAGACCGGAATATGTATTTTTGATAGCTGCTAAGGTTGGAGGAATATATGCAAACATGACATATCGGGCTGATTTTATTTTTGATAATCTGATGATGCAGCTTAATGTTATTAATGCATGTAAAGAATTCAACATTAAAAAAATATTATTCGTTAGCAGTGGTTGCATATATCCTAAAAATGCAAACAATCCAATATCAGAAAGCGATATGTTAACTGGTTTATTAGAGCCATCAAACGAGCACTATTCTATAGCAAAGATAGCAGGAATTAAAACCTGTGAGGCTTTTCAAATGCAATACGGATTGGATTATGCTGTGGTTATTCCCAATAACATATACGGTCCAGGAGATAATTATCATCCCGAGAATTCACATGTTATGGCTTCATTAATTAAGAAGTTTCATCAAGCAAAAAGTGAAAATAGTGATGTTGAAATATGGGGAAGTGGCAATCAGATGAGAGAATTTGTTTATGTTGATGATGTTGCTAGCTCATGTATACTCCTAATGAAAAGCGACCATAACGGTTTATATAACTGCAGTAGTGAGGTTGAAATATCAATTAAAGATTTAGCAAATACTTTAAGCAATCTTCTCGGCTTTACTGGTAAAATTATATACAATACAAATAAGCCAGAGGGTCATTTCAGAAAAGGATTTTCGTGTGAAAAGTTAAAAAAAATAGGCTGGGTTCCAAAAGTAAATATGGAGGAAGGTGTACTTAAAGCATACGATTGGTATAAAAATAAATTAAAACAAATACAGTAGAAAATGAAAATATTGAGTAACGATGTTTTTCCTCAGGAAAATTTTGAAATAGTAGATATAGAAAATCTTTTGAATGAAGGTAGAAGAATCATTGAAAATATACAGAAAGGTGATTATCAAGAAGGCGAATGCCACCTTACTTTTTCTCCCGTGTCAAAAAATGTAAGGTTCATATCATCTGATTTTTTTAGATCTATAGTAAGTAACAAAAAACCAAGAATATCTTACGATACTAGGCCAGGTGAGGAAGGACATTTATTACAAATGATAGGTGAAAATTGGTACCCCTGGCTTTGGAGTAGATGCTATGATAAAAATTCAACTAATCTAGAATCTTGGTGCAATTTATTTCTTGATATAAGTGAAGATGTTAAACCTAAGGACCTTCCTAAGCCTAATGATTTCCATACATTTTTCCTATATCTTGCTTGCTTAGAGCATACATTCAGGGTAAATCCAGAGATGGAGAAAAATATAAAAGATAGATATTTTAATTACGAGTGGCCGGATTTACCCGTATGTGGACTACAGATTAGAAGAGGAGAATTAGTTCCTAAAGACGGAAATATAGGAAATGGGTGGAACGGAAGGCCTCTATATAGTTTAGATGATTATATGGATAAGGCTAAAATAATGTGTGAAAGTTTAAATACTGATTATATATTTATATCAACAGATTCTAAAGAGGCTGTTGAATATCTAATAGAAAAATACCCCGAATATAAATTTCTTAGTAATGGGTACGATAGAGATCTTTTTATAAGATATCAAGGAGGTGGCGCATATCTAGAATTAGAATCAGATCTTAGAAAAGATGTAAATCTAATAAAGCACTACACTGAATCATGTATATCAGATTTATTAGCACTTTCAATGTGTCAAGGATACGTAGGAGGTATGTCTTGGTCCGAATATGGTATTTGTGGGTGGTTTCTGCAAATGGTAAAACAGAAAAAAATAACACCTTATATTAATATAGAGGGAACATTAGACCTTAATGGAACTTCAGTTGGAATGCTTTTAAAATAAAAGATATGAGAACAGCTATTTGTTTATATGGGCAACCTAGAAATTTTACATCTAATTGGGAAGCATTAAATCAGAATGTGGTTATACCCAATAATGCTGACGTTTTTTTCCATACTTGGTACGATCCAACAGATACTAGAATTAAAAAAATGACCCCAGGACACGAGAATCTTCTTTTTGAATTAGGATTAGATACAAGAATTCCGTCGGAGACAAAAGCAAAAAAATATCTGGTAGAGAAACAGATCCCGTTCCACGGAAAAAAATTCCAGGTCACCGACGAAAACATACAGGCATGCTGGCCTTGGTCGGGGGTATATGATAAAGAGCTATTTCTCGAGAATCTGATCCGAAATTTTTATAGCATGTGGTATAGCGTAAATCAATCTATTCTTCTTAAGGAATTATACGCTCAAGAAAATGGATTCGAATATGACTGTGTAATTCTATCTAGATTTGACACGTCACCGAAAAAAAATATATCTGTAGATCAATTTGATCTTTCCTGCCTGAATTCTTCACATCTTAACTTCCCTGGGGGAATCCCTAGAGGTGAAATTAATGACTGGTTTCTTTTTTCGAATAACTCTAATATGAACATAATCTCGTCGATCTTTTATACTATGGATTATCATATTAAAAAAATATTAGAGTCTAATTCTCCCATCTTTACCAACGAAAGCTTTATAAGAGATCAAACTAGGCTATTTGGTATTAATAGCCATACTGAAGATCTCTCAATAACTTTCTAATGGGGTATAACTATTCTTTAATAATATCAGGACAGCCTATTTACTATAGAGAATCTTCTGATAGTTTATTTAATCTAGGTAAATCCGAATTGGACGATCATTTAGCACATATTTGGTGGGACGAGAGTTACATAGGTAAGTGTAATAAACTTCATTTCAGTCAGAAATTCGGAGATACCGATGTAATAGAAAACTTCAGCGAATCTATGAAAATAGATCTTCTCAAAAAGGAGGAGCATTTGAATTTCAATCTTACTTTTGTAAAAAAACTTAATCTTGAAACTTTCGCAGATATGAGCATAAAGTACAATAGATTAATGGCACCTATTATACTATATGGTATAATGAGCCAGACATACTCGGTAAAAGAATCCTGTAAAATGGCAAAAAATTCAGGAAAAGAAATAATAATTAAGTCCCGACCAGATGTTATATTAACCAAAGATATTAGACATATTGTAAATTCTTTAGATCTAAGTCCTAATAAAATTTATTTTCAGAGTTCCATGCAGGGTGGTCATTTATACGCAGGGGAATTTCCTGATAGACCTTGTGATTGGTTTTATCTAGGGAATAGTATAGCTTTATCTAATTTTTGTGACGGGTGGTTTGATTTAATTCCAGAATTTTATAGTAATGGTATAATTCACACCAATGAATTAATAAAAAAAGTGTGCATCGAAAAGAATCTGTCATACGAGTTGGTGGATTTTGGAGCTTTGATTTATAAACAGACTAATAATTTCTATAACGAATACTTAGTAAATTCTGATTTCTATCTTGATGATTTTGATTGGGAAAAGTTAGAGCCTAAAAATCCTGATCTATGGCCTTACTGGATTAATTATATAGGGAAGGATAATTTTTTACATTTTAAAAACATATAAATTAAGCTATGAATGATTACAGGAAACTCAGTGGGGAGATATCAGATTGGATTAAGGTATATGCAGAAAACAATAAAATAAAATCACTTATTATTGGTATATCAGGAGGAATAGACTCCGCTCTAGTATCTACGCTTTGCGCTAAAACTGGGTTGGATACGTATGTTATATCACTTCCAATAAATCAAAAGAAAGATCAGCTTCTAAGAGCAAAAAAACATTATGAGTGGCTGAATGAAAATTATTCTAATGTAAAATTTATAGAAAAAGATCTTAGTGGTATTTTTCTTGAATTTTGTAAAAACTTTTCAGAAGAGGAAAAAACAGATCTTAGCTTAGCTAATAGTAGATCCAGATTACGAATGATATCACTGTACCAGTTAGCATCAACTAAGTCTGGTATAGTTGTAGGCACAGGAAATAAGATAGAGGATTTTGGGATAGGATTTTTTACAAAATATGGAGATGGTGGAGTTGATATTTCACCCATAGCCGATTTGACTAAAACTGAGGTTAGAAAGATATCCAAAGAACTTGGAATAATAAAAGAAATATTGGAAGCTAGACCAACCGATGGACTATGGGAAGACGATAGAAGTGACGAGGATCAAATTGGTGCATCATACGAAGAACTTGAATTTGTTATGGATTTTAAAAATAACCCAGATCTTCTTAACGATCGAGAAAAACATGTTTTAGCTATTTATAATAAACTACATCTAAGCAACCAGCATAAAATGATAGCAGTTCCTATTTTTAAGAAAATGATATAACACGTAATGGAAAAACAAAGAAGACTAATAGTAGCAAAATACAAGGAGGATGTAAGTTGGATAAATGAATTAAAAAATGAATTTGATATTATTGTTTACAACAAGGACAATAATATGGATCCATATAATTTAAACTTCGTTAAGACTGAATATTATATAGACGGTATAAAATGGGTAGATCTTCCGAACATCGGTAGAGAGGCGCAAACTTACCTTTTTCATATCATTGAAAATTTCGATGACTTATACGATATTGAGGTTTTTACCCAGGGGAATCCTTTTGACCATAGCCCGAATTTTATTCAAACCTTATTAAATATCGATTCTTCCGATTATTATAAAAATCTATGCAGCGAAAGAGCAACGCAAATAAGATCAGATTTTATTCAATGCGAGAGCAACTTGGTTTATTTTTACTACGGTACAGTAAATACTCTTCACAGGGAGCTCTTTCAAAAAGACGTTCCTGAAAGATATGAAATAGGGATAAGAGGAATGTTCTCAGCAAATAAGAATGCGATAAGAGATAATGATATAGATCTGTATAAAAAATGCTACGATAAATTTAATACTAATGAATACCTAGTCGGATTTAATTATTTGGAAAAAGTGGCAGGGCGTGAGGTTAATCTTAATGAATATTCTGATGTCATTTCTAAGTACGGAGGAATTCCTAATGGCGAAAATTTTCCATACGTTTTCGAATATTTCTGGGATCTTCTTTTTAAATCACAAAAAACCATATCTTAACCGGGCTAGTTTTATTATTGGTTATCTAGAATATCTATGAAACAAAAAGTGTATTTTTTATCTATAATTTGTTATGAGGATATCTATAATAGGACCGGGTATTATGCCAATTCCACCAACAGGATGGGGTGCGGTCGAGATTTTAATATGGGACTATTATGAGGAGCTTAAGAAATTAGGCCACGAAGTCCAAATAGTAAATACACAAAACCTACAGCAAATTGTAGACGAGGTAAATTCTTTTAGCCCAGATTTTGTGCATTTACAATATGATGACCTATACCCAGTTTTGGACTGGATCTCGTGTCCAAATAAAGCTGCAACATCGCATTTCGGTTATCTTGAGGTACCCCATCATCTTTTGGGAGGATATGAGAGAATATTCAGGGGGTTTGTAAATGGTAATTTTAAAATATTCTGTCTCTCTGAAGGTATAAGACAGGTTTATCTTAATGGTGGAGCAGATCCATCCAGATTATACGTAACACCCAATGGGGCAAGAAGCGATCTCTTTGAATACTACGATTCTCCAGAATTCCCAGATAAGAGCATATATTTAGCTAAAATAACAGATAGAAAGAAGCAATACATTTATCAAGATCTTGAGTTTATACACTTTGCAGGAAACCAAGATGATTCTAGGTTTAATTTTAATAGAAGCAATTACTTAGGTGAATGGACTAAGGATAAGCTCTATAAAGAATTATCCAAATATTCTAATCTCGTTCTTTTAAGCGACGGGGAAGCACATCCATTAGTTTGTTGTGAAGCTTTAATATGTGGTCTCGGTTTGGTTGTCAGCGAATATGCTAGCGGAAATCTTGATAGATCTCTACCATTCATAGAAATTATACCTAATGATAAATTGCATGACCTTGATTACATAAGTGAAAGTATCAGAAGAAATCAAGGGGTTTCTAATAGAATGAGATCAGAGATTAGAAAATACGGATTAGGTAATTTTGATTGGGCTAAGCTTGTAAAAGAATATGCAGAAACGATTAGCAAATGAGAGGAATAAAAGTAATCACTGCCTTATTTGACATAGGTAGGGAAAATCTAGGAGATGGTAGGTCAATGGAACAGTATCTCGAATGGTTCAAAGAAACCCTACGATTAAAGGTTCATATGATCATTTATACCGAGGAGAAATTTAAAAAATTTATAGAAGAACACAGAGATCCCGAATGCACTGAAATAAGAATTCAGAGGCTAGAAGAAATTCCAATGTACAAACACAAAGAGTCAATAAATAAAATACTGAATGATACAGACTACCTTTCGAGAATAAAGGACAATTCTAGAATCGAATGCAACCTAGACCTATATAATATAATACAGTATTCTAAATTTGGATGGATTCAAAATGAAATAAAAAACCATTCGGATTTTTATTTTTGGCTTGATGCTGGATGTAGCAGATTTTTTTCAGATTTCGATCTTTCTTTAGATTGGCCAAATTTACAAAATTTAGATAAAGATAAATTTATTATACAGGGGAATGTGAACACTGAAAGAATATATTTATCCATGAACACGGAAGAATATAAATGGGATAACAACTGTATTCTTGTAGGTACATTATTTGGGGGTACTGGTACGATAGTATCTAAAGTTTCAGATATGGTCATTAATATATTGGAAAAAGAAATGCTAGAATTAAACATGGTAAATAATGAGCAGATCGCATTAGCCATTGCTTTCAAGAGAAACCCTGAATTGTTTAGTGTTTATATAAATTTAAACGGCGGACATCTGCCTATATTCAAAAAACTTTCAAATTAAAAATGAGAATTGCGGTAACAACAATAGCAACAGGAAAATATGACATATTTATTGATGACCTGGTTGAATCATGTGATAAGTATTTTCTACCAGGATTGGAGAAAAAATATTTCATCTTTACTGATTCAGAAAATATAAAATTCTCGGAAGACGTAATAAAAGTGGAGCAGCAAAAACTTGGATGGCCATTCGATACAATGATGAGATTCCATATGTTTAATACGATTAAAAAGCAATTAGAGGAGTTTGATTACATTTTCTTTATGAATGCTAATATGAAAATAGTATCCACGGTAGGAAGCTCTATTTTAGAAACACCCAACGAATGTGGACTAATAGTAACATTGCATCCAGGGTTTTATTTAGCACCCAGAAATAACTATCCCCTAGAAAGAAACCCGGCGTCATCATTTTATTTTCCAGTAGGTAAGGAAAGAAACTATTTTCAAGGCTGTTTCAATGGAGGTAAATCTAATGAATTTCTCAGGATGTCAGAAGAACTATCCCGTTTGATTGACTTGGATTTAAGGAGAAATATAATACCGCTATGGCATGATGAGAGTGCTCTAAATTGGTATATGCTAGAAAAGGGTCCAAGAATTTTAGATCCTACTTTTGCATACCCTGGGGTTTTTGCTGGGGACCCAGCAAGAGACAACCACTATGAAATAATAAAAAAATTCGGAGACCCTAAAATACTACAATTGAACAAGGATGATTTCGGAGGTAAAAAAAAGTTAAGAGAAATAATATAAAAAGAAAATGATTAATTTAAAAAACTGCACATTAATTATACCAATTAAAGTAGAGCATTCTGATCGGTACCGAAACGCCAAAACTGTTTTAGGATTTCTAAATCAGCATCTTGAGACCAATGTATTTATATACGAGATCTGTGAAGATGGAATAAGTAAATTAGATTTTCTAGATGACCTAAAAAATCTAAAGATTAAACACTGGAAATCTGAAGATGAGGGGATTTTTCATAGAACTAAATATCTAAACATCATGCTTGATGATGTACAAACACCAGTTGTTGCTAACTATGATATAGACGTAATTATACCAGCTGAATTTTATAAAAAAATTACTGATACTATATGCAATGGAAATAGCGACGTGATATATCCATATAGATTCGGTTCAGGCGGACAAAGAAGAGTTTTAGATAATTTTGATTATCCTAGATTTTATGAGAATGAATTTGATCTAAATCACATAGACGTTACAGGGCCTTGGAATGATTATGATTCTGAATATGGGCATTGCATTTTCTTTAATACCGATATCTATAAAAAATACGGGGCAGAAAATGAAAATTTTGTTTCATATGGACCAGAGGATAAAGAAAGAGGAGAGAGATTTCAAAAAATGGGATTTAATGTGAATTGGTTGTCTGATTGTAGAGTGTATCACTTTGAACACTATAGAGGAATGGATAGCAGCGATCTTAATCCTAATAGTAAAAAAAACTGGGATGTATTCGATAAGTGCAAAACTATGGACAAGCAACAAACTATTAAATATTATAAAAATCAAGGATATAATAAAAAATATAAGACCATTGGTAAATGGTAGCTGAATAATTTACTAAAACCTTTAAATAATGGGAAAGATATTAATTACAGGGGGAACCGGATTAGTTGGGTCTAGATTTATTGGCGAAGACTACATAAAGATCGGATCAAAGGATATTAATCTTCTGAATCAAAATTCTATAGGTGATTTTCTAAAGAATAAAGAGATAGAAGGGGTCATACACTGTGCAGCTAGAGTTGGTGGAGTAAAAGGCAATATGACTTACCCCGGGGAATTCACCTATGAAAATCTTAAGATAAATACAGGTATTATAGAGGAGGCGAGAAAGGCTGGCATCCGTAAGATGATCTCATTTTCATCAACATGTGTATTTCCCGATAAAGTAGAATACCCATTAACTCCGAGCAAAATCCATCTTGGCCCTCCACATCCCTCTAACTATGGATATGCCTACGCTAAAAGAATGGCAGAGATTCAAATGCAATCATATAGAGAGCAATATGGAGTTAATTACTTCAGCGTTATCCCATGTAATATATACGGACCAGCTGATAATTATAATTTAGAAGATGGCCACGTTCTTCCTTCTATAGTTCATAAATTCTACCTTGCAAATACTGAAGGATCTGACGTTACAATATGGGGATCAGGTAATCCGCTCAGAGAATTTATATTTTCAGAAGATGTTGCTAAACTAACTAAAATACTTTTTGATAATTACACAGGAGGAACCCCAGTAATAATATCATCAGGTAAAGAAATATCAATAAAGAAAGTTGTTGATATAATAGCAAGAGAATTCAACTTCAAGGGTAAGATAATTTGGGATTTAGATAAACCTGAAGGCCAATTTAGGAAACCAAGTGATAATTCTGTCATAAGATCAATAGCACCAGATTTTGAATTCACCCCTATTGAGGAGGGAATTCAAAAATCAGTAAAATGGTTCAAAGAAAATTATCCAAATATAAGAAAATAATGAAAAGAGCTTTAATAACAGGGATTAATGGACAAGATGGAAGTTACCTTGCAGAATTTCTAATCAATAAGGGTTACGATGTATTCGGAACAATCAAAAGAAATTCAGTATCAGAAAATCAAACATCCAGACTAGATTCTGTTTACGAAAAAATAAAAGGCAACCTTATTTATGCAGACCTTTTAGATGTCCCGTCTCTTTTGCATGCTTTAAATATCTCTAACCCGCATGAGGTTTATAACTTAGCTGCTCAGTCGCATGTTAGAATATCTTTTGACCAACCAGTTTATACTGCACAAGCAACAGGCATAGGAACACTAAATTTACTGGAAGCTGTAAGAGTGTTTAATAAGGACATTAAGATCTACCAGGCATCATCTTCAGAAATGTTTGGAAATTCTATCGATGATG
>Ga0214919_10005790_pt1 | contig 17289 bp, 3 predicted proteins | sample LL1503_MetaG_FD_177994 | JGI IMG/M metagenome (GOLD analysis project Ga0214919, IMG submission 177994) | Freshwater microbial communities from Lake Lanier, Atlanta, Georgia, United States - LL-1503 | ecosystem: Environmental > Aquatic > Freshwater > Lake | place: USA: Georgia | collected 2015-03-15
AAGGGGGGGGATTATGATTCTATTTTTTTTTCAAAATGCTCATGCTGTTACTTGATTTACTCAATGTTGTCCGTGATGATGATCGTGATGATGATGACCATCATCAAAAAATATGCGGTAGACGATTTGATGTGGGATCGGATAAATGGGGTTGAAGAACCTTTGACATTCTTTGACGAAATGGCTCAAAGGTGTTGGTGAATGGCTGCAAAGGGGGAGTTTATTTTTGTCTTTATCTTCTACGTATAATTGAATGATGGTGGTAGTGGATTCGTCAAATCCGAATTTGTGCAAGACAGATCGATGTAAATCGGAAAGGGTGAAGTTTTTTGGGAAAACCAACCAGGTTTGGTAACCGCATGTTTTTGTTATTTCGAGAATGTAATCGGAAGCAGGAACAGATTTCCAATATTGGGATTCATGATTTGAGAATTCAATGTCGTGGTGGTTATTATTCTGATTATTATCCATTATTGTCTTTTCTTTCTTTTTTTTTTGTCCAGTTGGTACAGTATTTTTAAATCGAAAAAAAGGTGATATGTTATCAATTGAGCGTTTATGGCTGGTGATCGTTCCTTTCTTCTTTTTTTATTAGAAATAGTAAATTCCCCCCACCCACCCCCACCCCCGATTTTTATGCCACTGAATGGACTCCCAGCCATACAATTTCATAGTCCGCATCACCAATGAACCAAAAAGGGAGTTTATTATTCCTCGCTATATATTTCATTGAAAAAGGATAGTCCGTTTTTTCAAAGGCCAATGGAATTTTCACCCACTCAATTTGGCATTCATGACCTTCGGTTTTATTGGCCCCTTTCGTTTTGCGAATAGACTTGACGACAAATTCACAGACGTTCCTTCCCATGGCCGGGATAGAATAGAAATGGTGATACTTTTTCAATTTTATTTTATACCGACGCCCTTTTTCCAAATTCATTTTTTCCGTTCTTGTTTATTTATTATAATATCCTTTTAAAATATCATACAGCTGTGCTCGAGAATGAATGACTTGGGTAGTGGAATAGTTTCGTCGATATGCAACAAAGGGCGAGTGTGTTGATTAGTCCTCGTTTGGCGATTATTGTAGCAATTTTGCAATTGCAGTTTACATTCCGTCGCTTTTTCTGGTAAACAAATAGTTAAACACAAACATTAATTTTTTTTTGACGAAAACTATCAAAACATAAATAAATGAACAACGTCACACTCTCTATTCATGGCGAATCGCCCTTTGTGACAGGGAATAGTAGTCGGGCACCGTATTTTCGAGGGTTGCAGGCGGCATTCCCGCTACCTTTTTCAAGGAACGTGGGGAACTCGTTTGGGATGTGTTACACGTATAACCATTCCAACAAATATTATTTGCCGAAATCGGGAATGGGAAGGGTGGGAAGTTCATCTGCAGGATACATAGCGAGTCGGAACAGAATATAATTTTTACACCTTTTCACTTTTTTAAATGTTTTGTGAAAAGATACATGTTTATAGTATAAGTGTCAATATTACAAGCTTGGCAGATATAATGAACTCTTTTCCATACCTTTTAAATCTATCCCAATTATTTGCGTGACATCATTTTGTCACTAGATTGTAACTCTTGCTGAGATAATAACAGGCAAATTATCTATTGCTGTCATACCTGGTTCGTGTCGGTAAAACTTCATTGATTGTGCAGTCAGTATATATGTATCCAATTCAAGATGTCCGGAAGTGGCTATAAATGCTGTTTCAGTGTTATCGTCATAACATTTACGAATTTTCCAAAAATTGTCTGGTAAATACTTATTGTTGATATTTGCATTTCCATAAGAGAGAGCGAATCGATATCGCGGCCCTATTATATCATCGACCGTATCCGTAAAATATCTAGCGTTTACAAATCTGAATCTTTCAGACAATCCAAATTCATCGAAAGTAAATGGATGGTGTTTCGTATATTCACCATTGAGTGAAGAAATTTCAGCACTGCTTAAAACTATTGATGGGGTAGTGTTAAGAATATCGGTTACGGACATTTGACGCAAAGCGCCAATTCCTCCTTCTATCGTAAATTTAAATATAGTCGGAGGTGGTTTTGAAGGAATCCTTATTGTGTCGCCGTCTGTCATGATTTTTTCCGCGTTTTTAATTTGCATTTTGTTTACGAAAGTTCCAAACGCACTTGTATCTTTTAAAACATATGCAGTTCCTCTTTTTATTATTTGGCAGTGCTGCCGACTCACTTGTGGCGAGTCGAGAACAATATCGTTCAAAGGGTTGCGGCCAATACTCCAACCGTCTATCATATGTAGTACACCCATATACCTAGGGGCTAACTGGAACTTAAAGTAAGTGGCGGCTTTGTTTCCTTCATTATTGAATATGAATATTTCGTCGTCATTCAAAATTTCACGTTTACCGCCTTTTGACACCATCTTGCTATTAACTGACACAGAGGAGGACTTCCCCTCGTGTTTCACAATGTATTTCCCCTCTGTGTATGTAACACTAAAGACAACATCATCGGTAAAACCTTTGCTTTTTAAAACCAAATCATTACCTTCTGGTCCAATACCAATCTCGGTTTCTACTATGGCTGATGCTGGTCCTACAACTACTGGTTTTAGTCTTGTTGCTGGTGGTTGTGGTGTCGATCCTGCTGGTACTGGCGCTGCTGTAACTGCTGCTGGTGCTGTAACTGCTGCTGGTGCTGTAACTGCTGCTGGTGATGGTTTCTTTGGTGCTGGTACTGGTTTCGGTGGTGGTGCTGATGCTGATGCTGCTGCTGATGCTGGTGCTGGTCCTGGTGCTGGTGCTGGTGTTGGTGGTGGTCCTGATTTCTTTGGTGCTGCTGCTGGTGCTGGGGATGATTCTTGTGGTGCTGTGTAAACCAAGTCAATGGCACCAACAAAACCTGGCTTTAAACGCAATCGAAAGAAGAACCCCCTAATCCCACTCACGTATATAGGGTGGATTTCGTCAGTTTCTTCGTTTTTTCTAAAAGTCTTCCGGTTTTCTACATTACTATAATCCATAGTAATGGTGGTTTTCCCAATCTTTTCTATCGTGTATATTTCGCCCTCTCCGCGTTTTACTTTAAAGATAATCTTATCATACTTTTTGGAGACTATGAAATCACACTCTACATCGCTCCCAATCTTTATTTCACTATCCACCGTTTTCATGAATTTCAAGAAAGGAAAATGCGTCTCCAACACGCCTTGATTAGCAATCGTTTTATCTCTCTCAAATGTGAAATGTTGTAAGTTAGAGTTGTTTTTGGGATCGTCCAAATTTATTTTATCATTTGCATTTAGCATAATTCCACCTGCTCCTACTTTGGCCGTGTTGACATACACCTCGGAATCGCCAATAGGAGTAACGTAAAATTTATTCAGATTCTGATTGTATTTAATAAGGCAATGATTCCATTGAATCCTGTCATCATATGAATAACCTTCTTCTCTAGACCAATTTTCTGTGCGTCGTCCAATGACAAATTCATCTGTAATAGTTTTTTTGTATGCATTTTTTAGTGTAACTGTTGCTGGTGCTTGTGCTGCTGTACCTGATGGTGTTGCTTTCGGTGTTGGTGTTGGTGCTGGTGCTGGTGCTGTAACTGCTGCTGCTGGTGCTGCTATTGCCGATGCTGCTGATGCTGCTGCTGGTGCAGCTGGCGCTGATGTTGCTTTTGTTGGAACTGTTGCTGATGCAGCTGGCGCTGATGTTGCTTTTGTTGGAACTGTTGCTGATGCAGCTGGCGCTGGTGCTGGTGTTAGTGCTGGAACTGTTGCTGATGCAGCTGGCGCTGGTGCTGCTGTAACTGCTGCTGGAACTGGTGTTGGTGCTTGTGCTGCTGGTGTTGGTGCTTGTGCTGCTAGTGTTGGTGCCGTTCTGTATTTTCGGACGTAAGCAAAACCGTCTTCACTTATTACTAATCGAAAGCAGGGGTACCAAATTTCACTCACACGTATTGTGTAAGATCCAACTATATTAGATATCTTCTGGCTTTCAACAGAGTTACCATTAACAGTAATGCCGATACTCCCCTTCCTTTCGATCGTGTATGTGTCGTTTTCTCCGCGGTGTACACTAAAGACAATCTCATCTGTATCTTTATCCGTGAATTCGAAAGTATTGCCAGAATAAATCCCAATTTTTACTTCACTATTCTTTTTCAGTACTTTTATAAGAGGAAAATATATATGCAACCCGTAGGTTTTTGTAGATGAATTCATGACAACTTTGAAATATATTAAGTCAGAGACTCCTTTTGTGTTGTCGAAATATATGAAATCATTGTCTTTTAAGAGTTTAGTATCAGGCTTTTCCACTTTTTTAGCGTTTACATACACTGTGGAATTTTCACAAGATTTAATACAATATTGCTTATTGGATTTAAATATTCGGCACTGTTTAGGATTAATCCTATCATCATCAAAAGAAATCCGATTACTAGATCTCTCATATTCCCCGCGTCCAATAAAAATTTCATCGGCAATATCTGGTGATGCTTGGATGAGTATTCCTGTTTGATTTATTTTCCCCTTTGATGGCACTGAAGCTGGTGCTTGAACTGATGCTGGTGCTTTTCCTGATGCTGGTGCTTTTCCTGATGCTGGTGCTTGAACTGATGCTGATGCTGATGCTGGTGCTGATGCTGATGCTGGTGCTTGTGCTGCTGCTTGCGTTGGTGCTTGTGCTGCTGCTGCTGATGCTGCTGCTGCTTGCGTAGGTGCTTGTGCTGCTGCTGCTTGCGTTGGTGCTTGTGCTGCTGCTGATGCCGATGCTGCTGATGCCGATGCTGGTGTTGGGGGTGTTGGCGCTGGTGCTGATGCTGGTGCTTTTGCTGGGGGTGTTGGCGCTGGTGCTGCTGCTGATGCCGATGCTGCTGATGCCGATGCTGCTGATGCCGATGCTGCTGATGCCGATGCTGCTGATGCCGATGCTGCTGATGCCGATGCTGCTGATGCCGATGCTTGTGCTGCTGCTTGCGTTGGTGCTTGTGCTGCTGGTGCTGGTGCTGGTGCTAGAACTGATTTATTCAAATCATCCACATTTTGAAAGCCAAGCAAGGTTTTGTCTTTTTGGAAAAGATTTGTAAAAGCGTTCATATAAAACCCATAGTTTTCGTCTATAAGTTGTTGATCAGTAAGACCCTGGACGGTATTATAGATAGAGAAGACTATTTTATCAACTGCGTCCCAATTGTTGCGGACCGCTAACCAGGAGACAACCGCGTTAACCGCTATTTCCGCACACATTTTAATGTTGCAGGCATATACTCCAACCGAAATGCAACAAAAGCAAATGGATCGTAATCCGTTTTTTTTCAGCACATTTAAACAACTTGTGTAACATTTCCCAAGTTGGTATTCGCTTTCACCTTCTCTACAATTTGGTCCGACTGTATGTATAATGCCCTTTATGCGATTGCCTAATCTAAATGGTGGTGTGAATTTTGCGTCACCTATCTCACATGGCCCTATTTTTCTGCAGTAATCCTTTAAATCAACAGATGCTGCCTTGTGAATAACACCATCAATACCTCCACCACCCAATAAATCACGCGTTGCAGCATTTACAATGGTATCTATATGTATTTTTAGTATATCTCCGCCTTTCCACATGCATATTTTCCCCCCACCATTTGGAACATCTTCAAGGACGGGTTGAAATAGAAAGGGGCGGGGGTATGATGATGCTTGTGGTAAAGGAGGAAATGGTTGTCTTGGTGGTGGTCCTCCTGGTGGTGGTGGTTGTCCTCCTGGTGGTGGTGGTTGTCCTCCTCCTGGTGGTGGTGGTGGTCCTCCTCCTGGTGGTCTTGGTGGTGGTGGTCCTCCTGGTGGTGGTGGTTGTCCTCCTCCTGGTGGTCTTGGTGGTGGTGGTCTTGGTGGTGGTGGTTGTCCTCCTCCTGGTGGTCTTGGTGGTGGTGGTCTTGGTGGTGGTGGTCCTCCTGGTGGTGGTGGTGGTCCTCCTCCTGGTCTTGGTGGTGGTGGTCCTCCTCCTGGTCTTGGTGGTGGTGGTCCTCCTGGTCTTGGTGGTGGTGGTCCTCCTCCTCCTGGCTTTGGTGTTGGTCCTCCTCCTGGTGGTGGTGGAAGATCTGGTGGTTTTTCAAATTTTGCGTTATAAATTCGTAATTCTCCCCTTCCGGCCCCTTTTTTTTCAAAAATTAAATGTGGTTGCATACCCTCGGTTTCGGATCCCAAAAATATCCCGACATTATCATCCAGGTCTTGAAACCCATCGATTGGAATTTCTACTGTTTGAGTGGGCTTCTTCGTCACGTTTGTCACGTTTATAACATTTTCACTATAGTTTTGAAGCCTGAACTTACTGTTCACCTCTACCACAACAAAAACGGTTTTGCTATCCTCAAAATTCGGACTGAACCCAATGTTACCATTTGTATTATTGACATAAATGCCGGCTTGCGAGACCATGGCCGTTGATGAGTCCATTCGTGGTGCTTGTGCAATATAAGGTCTGAGTTGCTGCGTATCCGTTAGCGAATTAGTCGCATTAGATGATGCAATAAGCTTTAGTAATTTGAAAGCTTCAGTAAATTGGTCTTCACGAAAAAACGCATTCTTTATTTTTGTTGACGCATTTTCAACTCCCCCCTTCTTCATTTGAAAAGTTATTTGTGCCATGTTTTTGTTTCTTCTTCTTCTTCTTCTTCTTCTTCTCTTTTTTTAAATCTCTATCTACTAATCGTAAATGTTGTTATGTCAGCTAAGGGAGTGAAAAAATCCTTGCCATCCTTTTTAGATTTTAAGGAGATAGCCCCATTATGTAAGACAAAGGAGCCTTCATCCATTTCATTCCAATAAGAACCATTCATCATATAATTCATAGCAGCTATCAATTCACCAAGATTATTGGCTGGCGTATAATGCATTCTACTCTCCTTCATGCGCCTCAATTCATCGAGAACATCGTCAAAATATTGAATGACAATTGATAAGTTGTCTATCTTAAGATTGGATATGACAGAGAACAGGGCCGGAAACTCTACGTTCTGAATCTGGTCAAATTTTTTCGACGATTTTACATCTCGAGTATAATCGTCTGACTGCATGTACTTTACCAGATTATCCACTGATTTTTTTAATTCAATGAAATCTTTATCAATACTTACATTTTGCAACTCTTTCAACACCAGTTCATCCCTTTTGCGCTTTAATAGAAGACCATCTTTCTCGAAAATACGCGAACTTAAATCATCATCATCATTATTATCATCATCATCATTATCATCATCACCAGTGTAACCCGATGAAGAAGGTGAAACACCCGTTTGGCACCATTGGCACTGACTATCAGCAGTTGAATTCTTGGTGAAACATAAACGACACAGCCAAACGTCATTTGGAAATGATTGGCCCCTTGTCACATAACAAGTTTCGCAATAGGAGAGTAATCCACAATTGATTGTAGAGCAGACTTGGCATTTCCATTGTTCTGCCTCTAAAGGGGGTGGTGGTGAAGGTGAGGGTGGTGAAGGTGAGGGTGGTGAAGGTGGTAGTGGTACGCGAGGATGCACGGACGCTTTTGTTGAATCGTAATGATCGCCAGTGTATGCAATATTTATAGTGCGGTTTGGATCTCTTCTTTCATTAACTCTGATAATGCTGCCGCCCCTTTGGTAAATGTTGATCTGTATGTTTAACATTCGGGCTGCGGCAAGAATAATAGGGCTATCTGCCCATTCTTCGGGATCCATCCGGTGAGATATTTCTGCTCGAAGATCCCGAAACTCTTGCGCATCCTCCGTTGAAAAAAAATCTTGAAAATAAGTGTCGAAATTATCATTCAAAAATTTTCCTGCCACGACTCGTAGGTGTATATGGTCAGTGATGATCCTAGGGTGGATATCAATTTTATGATACAAAAGTTGGTCCATTACGGCATGGAAAAAACAATGGCCATCCCCTGGGACGGGGACACGGTCAAGGTTGTGCGCTTTTAAAACTTCATCTATGCGTAACGTTTGTCGTCGGACAGCAGCATAACTGGGAGATTTCAATAATTCTTTTATAGTTTTTGTTATTTTTGAAGATGAAGATGAAGGTGAAGGAAGCATATCCCATGCACGTAAACACCTGCGGACGTCCGTCTCTAATGTTCCTTTCAATATCGGACGAAGGTCAGTCTTCAATAAAAATTTCTTGGTGGGAATTAATAATGACATGAGGTCTACGCCCCCCATTCCCAATCCGCCTATATTCCCTTCGTAGTGCTGCAAATCCGACGATGCTTGTATAGCATTTATAATATCTGCACGCTGTATATTAGTGGTGTTATAAGCGGGAAGAATGCAGGTACCGATAACTCCTTCTTCTTTGTCAATCAACAGAGTTTTGTCTTTACTTTGAATGCGTCCTTTGCCGAAGAAAAACTTGTATTGACGTCCAAGTGACAAACGAACCTCTGAATACGCACTTATTATCATTCCTTTGAATTCCTTTTGACGCTCATCTCCAAGATTTAGAGCTTTGATTATCTCAACTATGTTGGCATTCAATCTACTAACTGTTCTAAGAAATTGGATAAAATTGGTATAATTAATGTTTTCATTTGCAAATTGATATATATATATGTATGCCGCAAATTCAAATGGACTTTTTCCATGCTCTGTCAGCATGCCCTCGAAATAAGTTGTCAATGCCGATGGAGTAGGATAGGTTAATAATTTATCTGCAATAAAGAAGAGAAATCGGTCATAAAATGGGTCGAATATTTTGTCGACTTCGTCTGTTTTTTCAATACCCAATTTCGATGACATGCGGAGTTTATCATTGCATACTAATTCAATGAGTTGTTTTTGGTCATCAAAAAGTGGAATATGATGATTTGTACTGGGAATTGGCACCATATGCAAAAAGAAGCACAATGGATTTTTCCCACCCATGTCCTCCTTTTTTTCTTGTATATATTTTAAAGGGATGATGCATTCTTCGTGATTACGAATGCTACCTCGTGCAAATGTCTGCATGAATATATCTTCATCCTTTGTAAATTGTATGTATTTTGGGGTTGGAAAATGCGACCGCATGAGGAGCATTGATGGCGTCGTCAGAATCTCAATGCACTCGTCGTCTCCTTTCACCAGCACTTCGTCTAATTCGTCAACAATGCTTGTTTTTTTTTTCAACGGATTTAACCCACACCCCTCGAGCACTTTGACATGTTTAATTGTACTCGGTGAGATTTTCAATACTGCGGCAATAATAAGGCGTCTGTGAAGCTTACTGTTTGTGGTATTTAAAAGAAAGATGGATGTTGGTGAATACGTTTGTAAATCTGAAAATGTAATCTGCTCCGTTTTCATTTCGGCGACTCCGCTACCTCTTGGACACACAACACAGTCTTGATCTGTAGTAGGTATTGGTAACAAGAATTGACATGGCGGGTTTGTGAGAGTGATTGCGCTTTGTGTGAACAGTTGATACGATTGCATAGTCAGATGCTCGATTTTTTGAAAGGAGAAATCAGAGGAGTTGGGCAAACTGCCCCAATAAAACGGTGTCTCGTCTTTGAAACGTACCCAGAATGTGACTTGAAACCACGCATTGGGTGATTTTGGGATCTTATCTATCGCAACAAATCCTAAATTGAAAAGAGCCAAACCATTCAACTCTTTAAAACACGAATTCTTATTGTTATTATGATTCATATTTAATGAAAAGGTGAATGAATTATCATTATCATTATCATTATCATTATCATTATCATTATCATAATCATAATGATCACCATGATGAGGATGAGGATAGGATGTCAAGAAATCAAAAGTGAATCTGTGTTTAATGTCGATGGTTTGTATAATTGCATCTGATTCTATATAAATCAGTTCTCGCGTTGAAAGTATTAATAATTTCGTTTTTCCATCTATCACAGCGCACGCAACATCTTGTATTTTGTCTGTAATATAAAGGTCGGTGGTAAGGTTTATGAGAAAGTCAATGAGTCTTTTATTTTTGTCAAATTGTGACACGATAAGGTGGGGGGTGGACGACGATGAAGAGGATGGGTTATACTTGATAAAGAAACAGTTTGAAGACGTAGTTGTGAAATCGACGGACAAGAATATATAATCATCTCTGTCTTCCTCTTCTAATTGTAGAGTAATCCATATTATATCTGATGACCAATTGTTTAATTTCACTGAATACACAGTATGAAAAACGGCAACTGTCTTGGTTTCATCACGACGAAAATAAGTAAAGGCACAATACATCTGTGTGGAGTCTGCTGAAACATTTACTCGGTACGTAAAGGGCAAAAGGGTGATGGTTTCCGGGATACATTCTGTAAATTGTGCGTCTCCTCCCACGCCTCCTCCCACGCCTCCTCCCACGCCTCCTCCTTTTCCTCCTTTGATTTCTCTGTCTCTTTCTGTGTGAAAAAAAGGGAGAAAGTTCTGAAGGGAAATGGATTGTAAGCTATTTCGTTGATGTAACTCGGAGATTACGGGTTTTTTTTTGATCGCATGTCTTCCTGCGTAATTAAAAACGGTATATTGATATCTGGGAACATTCCAAAGTGGGATAATACCATCTTCTTCAATTTCTTCGGATTCGCGTTTTTCTTTGATGATCCTTTGATATTGTTTTAGATCGACAGGTGACATATTTTCTTCAAAGCGCTCGGAACCGATGAAGTCGAGTTCCTCTTCTATATAAGCTGGGATTCGATCCTTCCATGGATTTAAATGCGGATTGTTAATATTATTATTGTCGTCCCAAAACTGAATAAATTTGGAAATGAGTTCAAATAAACATAAATGATCCTCATCCTGAAAGACGCGAAAAAATTGTCGCATGACTTTTCGAAAAGGAAGTTTGTTAATTTTACATGTATATAACAGGCTTTGCTCGTATTTGGATTTTATGTCAGAAAGTTTGACGACTGGTTCATCATCTTTAACGTAGGGATCAATTTGAAAGATCGACAAGGGGAGATAATGTGTATCGTTTTCTAACCATTCGGAATATTTGACATCAATCGTTTGTCTGGACATGGTATTGTATACATTGACGAATTTTACCCGGTCTCCACGAAAGTCAGGAATGGTAATTGTTTTGGTGTCACTTATATTTTTTAAAAGGAATCCGAAAGAAAGTGGGACGTTGCTTGATAGGGATGGATTTGTATATATGTTTTGCAAAACATTATCATCTTGATATTGGAAACGATTGATAATTGGTGAAGAAGACGAAGACGAAGACGAAGACGAAGACGAAGACGAAGACGAAGACGAAGACGAAGACGAAGACGAAGACGAAGACGAAGACGGAGATGCTAAAAGACTGTATTGTTGAATGAGAGGATATGTTGGCTTATGTTTTAAAAAGACGGTATAGAATGGATCATCAACATTTACATGATTATACGTTTCATGCGCATATTCGGTCGATACAATTTTTACATTGTGTGGATTTTGTTGCTTTTGGATATCATCTCCTTCTTTGGTTGTTGCTTCCAAATTGAAGAATGTACCTTGCATGATCATATCAATCACGGATATTTGGGAAAGGGGGCGATGTATAGTCGAATAGGTCTCTGATGTTTGCATGAGTTGCAAAAGTAGGAATTTATTAAGGGCTCGTAGTCCTGTCTTTTCTCGGACGGTATTCCGTAAACGTCTTTCATCCGCTTCGATCAAAAATTCTGGAACCAGTGTCATTTCAGGATCTTTTAAAGACAACCTAATGACATCAATTCTATCTTTTGAAAGATTTCCAAAATTCGTGATGGAGGAAAAATTTGTACTCTTTCTCATAGTCGCCAAATCGTTCCATTGTTTTAATAAACTTGATCCGAATTCTAATGCAAAACTTTCATGATCAACATATCCAGAAAAAGATTCTCGACGAATAAACGCTTCGACGACACCCTTCACTTTTGAGAAACGTAACTGAATGTGATTCATCATTTCGGTTTCCGCTTTGATGCGTACAGCATTTTTGTAAAGGGGGGTTATGAAATTTTGCATGTAGATATTTAGCTTACCTACATCTTGCATTAAAGTTGATAAACAGAATCCGTACAAATTCATATCGATGACCCCTTTCAAAAAATTGTTATTTGCAAAATTAGCGAGTGAAAGATTGGCGAAATCATAAGCATTCATCCAATTGCTTTGATTCCATTGCTTATATATATCAGAAACCCGCGTCAACTGGCTTTCTAGGTTGATTGAATTCACCATATTCAGCAAATCGATTTCATCATCTTCATCTTCAGCTTCATCTTCATCTTCATCTTCATCTTCATCTTCATCTTCATCTTCATCTTCATCTTCATCTTTATCTTCATCTTCATCTTCATCTTCATCTTCATCTTCATCTTCATCTTCATCTTCATCTTCATCTTCATCTTCAGCACCAAGTTTTCCTTTACGGCTACCACCCCCACCTCCACCTTGAAAATATTTAGTTCCAGGCGTGTTGGCGTCATATGTCGAAAATGCTGTGTGTCTTTCTCTGGATAATAATTGCAATGGATTTTCATTGAAAAAATTGTAAGCGTCTGGAACGTGCCGTATTCCTTTGCGAGAAGAAGGGTTTTGCTTCAAATTGAAGTATATCGCGACAATATTTGATTTGCGTAGAGGGTTGCGTTCACCCTTTACATAATCTGTGTCACTGAAATAATTGTCATCATCTGTTTCTTTTGTCGCCACTTTTTGCCAATATGCTTGCAAATCGGTATCTTCTTTAAAAACCATACTTAAAAATGGTGGTTCCAATCTCTTTTCGCTGAGAAAATTCTTAATAGCCTCTGGCATATTAACACCCGTATCTTTCTTCATCAAAAAGGGCAATTCAAAAAGGGGTGTTGAAGATGAAGATGAAGATTCCAATGCATATTGATGTAAGGATGATGTAAAGGCTGCTTTTCTATTTTGCTCCAAAGGTGATATTTGTTTGAGGATTTCATTGAAATAGTGTAAACGCGTATTTGACATGGCGATAAGGAAATTGTCGTGTATCGATTTTATAACATTGTGTTGATTATCCGATAAATCAGGTTTTGACCTTTCTAAACTTGGTGTTTTTAAAAGGGTGGATGAGGAAATCATCTCTTCGTCCTCTTTTTTGTTTTGAAAATATCGATCGATGTCTTCGTGGAGAAGAAACGTGACAGAACGGAATTGACACATGGTTGAAAAGGTCATTGTTTGAGCCGATGATTGAAATATTGATTTTTTATCCACGATCAGTTTATCACTGATTAAGCGATTGAAAGGACAATAATAAAACCAATTTTTACTTTTCCCAAATGTTAGATACTTTGTCTCCTTGTCAAAGTTTAATTGGGGAAGGTCGCTTGTAAAGCTTTTCCATGATGCCATGATGGAAGTAGATGTTGCAGAAGCCAACAACCCTTGATGTGATAATGTAAATTGCAAAACCTTATGGTGTATATTTGTACCTACACGCATTCGAAATGGTCCCGAGCCAAGTTTGTCTATTTGTTGGGTCAATTGATTTTTGGATGCAAAGAGATAGAAACAGTGTTTTTCTTTGCAATATTGAATTCTACTCTGTTGTTTGGATGAAAGCCATGCTTCTTTGCGTAAATATAACTTGTTGGCATCAGTGGTTATTGATGTTGACTTTGTTTTTCCTATGACGACATTGTGTAATTCAATAAATGTCAAAGAGGGGGTTGGTTCTTGTTTGAAAATGATGTTTTCGGACTGACTTAAATCAGTCCCAGCTTTTATAGGTGTTAAAAAGAACATGTTTGTCTCTTTGGCCAACAAGAGCACATCGCGTTCAAGACGGAAAGACTTTGGAACGGATATTGGTGTGTAACTGGACATGTACAGACGAATTAATGCAGCGAGTAAAAATGCTTTTGGGCATTTGATGTCCATAATGTTTATCATATTGGTGGTTGGGGAAAACATAAATTCTCTCTCATTGAAGTCGTACACGAGAGAGAGTGAAGGTTTGTTACTAAATAATTTTTGAAAAGTGAGCGATACATAGATGGGGTAGTAGTAAAACGGGGCGGATGAACCAATTTGATAGTTTTGAAATCCGAAGGAATCGGATAAATTTTGTCGTGTGGACGCATTCACCCTTTTGTAGATTGCAATCCTGGCTTGGGTGAGATTATATTTCTGATTCACGAAATATCGACGATTGGATCCAGCAGATGTAAAGTCTAATTCTGGTTTTTCCAAATTTTTTCCGGTTTGTCGCAATAAGTTTATGTAAACCCGTTCTGTAAAATATCCAACTAGGATATAACCGTGTTTCCCCCCCCCTTTCTTATCATCTTCATCATCATCATCATCATCATCTTTTTCATCATCAATTTGATCGATGGTTATTTCATTCGAGAATTGTACATGCCGAGCGGAAAGAGAATAGCTTGTTTTCCAAGCATTGATGGATAAGTGCGTAGCTCGGTAAAGAACAAAAAAATCGCCATTTTTCCCAAAGAGGGGGGATTCATGTGTTTTGGTAGAATCTTGACCAAATTCATCCGTATCAATGCAAAGTTCAAAGTTTTCAAAAAAGGCGAATTGACCATTCAATAATTTTTGTTGGCGTCTTAAAAGACAAATACTACCAATGTCAAAATAAGATGCAAGTCGTGATAACACATGAGTCCATTGCATGACGATTACAAAAGAGTCTACTTTCTGACCACTCAATATGAACTTGAAATCATTCCAATGACTTAGCTCCTTTTCTGTAATGATTAATTGTTCCTTGGCCTTCTTTTTACGGGAAATGGTTAAAAGAATATCGTACACAACATCCAAAATCGCAAAGGATTGAAAAGTGGATGTAAAGAGGTCGACATTTTTTTGGTAAAACATATTCCACGCTTTCATCTCCATCGCGTCTTTGACATTATCCACATCATCATCATCATCATCATCATCATCATCAACATTGACGATACGATCCATTAATTTTTCATCTGGTCGAAATAATTTGAACAGTTTTGAAAATCCAACTCTATCATCCCTTTTGGCGACAATTTTTTCCAATTTTTTTTTCAGCAAAGTATAGTCCCTTGCGTCTTGAAATTGTGCAAGTAAATAAAAACAAAATAATTTTTTGGTCTCATATTGGGTTGGTGCCTGCGTCACTAAAAAAGCCCCTTTCTCTAGTTGAGACCGCAGAAATGGAATGGTAAAGACGAAGTTGATGATGGTGTGAATGATGACTTTCAAATGCGCATCAATGCCACTTATACTTTCGTATACAAATCTCAGATTATCGCCATCCTCATCACCACCTACTAATTGCGATAAGAGATCGCGGGAGTAATAAGTTGCTGGCTGACTAACATTTTTCCATTTATTGTTGAGGAGATAATTAGCGACAAAAGGTGATGCGAGATCTTCTGGGACATATAATTTGGAAAAGTGATTTTTCTTTGACAAAAAGGAGTTTGCATAAAATAGTTTGTAAACATCTGCAAATGATGATGATGTTGATGATGATGATGATGATGATGATGATAAGGAGGAGCAGGAAGAGGACGTATCCCAAAGGGAGGTACGAAACCACCTTAATCTGTGAAGAGACGTTTTTGCATAAAGTGGGGGGATGGTTGCAGTAGTAGTAGATGCAGACACTGTTTTGGTTATCATTGCCGAATGGGAAAGAAAGTAAGATCCATATAATAAAAAAAATTCTTTTGGATAGGCATTCATATCAAGAAATATAACGGCACTTCGATCTGTCTCAACCGTTTGAATTTCCCATTTGCAATCAAGCCAGTTTTTCGCTTTATCTACCCATTTTAAATCTGCGACAATAATATCGTTTGATTTCAGAAGGCGAATTTTAACACGCTTTTCGGCAATATCATAAACGTATTTGCAACTATACTTGGAATTGTTGGTGCCATAAGTTGATTCTATATAAAAACCCTTTCCAGCAATGACATTCATGCGATTTTGCAAATGATCAAGATCGATAACAAAACTATGATGTGGATAAATTTGAAGAATTGATGAATCTAACATGAATTCCTTTTTAGAACCTTCAGATGCAATGCCCTCTACAACTGTCCCTTCTCCAATCGCCTTTTGCTGCTTCCATATTGTCGAATAACGAGGGGACGATATTTTCAATGAGTCACTAATGAAAAAGCTTTCGGAATAGAATTTTCTGAACCAAGGATACTTTCGCAAATTTGTCGTTGTTGTTTTTGTTGCTGAAGATGATGAAGATGATGAAGATGACGACGAAGATGATGTGCTATCCGATGAGATACAAAACACCCAAAAGAACATATCATTTTCACTGACATCATCCTGTTCATTTTCCTCGTCGTCGTTATCATCATCATCATCATCATCATCATCTTCATCTTTGATGGTTTCATACCTTGTAGGCATTTGTTTCCCATGTGATTTAATTCGACATAATTCAAACACAGACGGGGTTCTAGAATCATCGGCGATAAATCGCATACCCCATCGATTGCTCATGTGGCTACAACCAGTGAATGTATACCACTCATTCGCACCCAAACTGGATGCTACGTCTGATTGAATATGAACAATAATAGAATCTCCGAGAACGTTATCTACTCTTAGTTTTTGAAAGAGAAGACTGTCCGTTGTTTCACCAATGTCATCGCTGCGTTTATATTGCAAAACTCTATAAATCAATGATTCAGGAAAACTCCTCTTTGGGGAAAAGGAGCGTAGAAAGTGATTATAAGGTAAAATATCGATCAACTTTAATCCATAGTGGATATTCTGCATACTCGTTTTGTAGGCATCTACATCATGTCTGAGACAAGTGTTAAAGTATTGAAACGAAAGATTGTACAACCGGAGAACCTTTTCAATCATAAATACTCTCCGACGTTGATAATTGTAAAAAAAAGAAGACAATTCACCAGTCGATGATGATGATGATGATGATGATGATGTCGATGTTCCCTCACTTTGATCTGTAAAGGATAAAAGGTAGACCAATTCTAATGTTTTTAGCTCTGCGATTTTTTTGCGGCAATCCCAGACAAGATCAATAAAGAGAGCATCACCATCTATTTTTCCATTCATCTTTTTGTAATATTTGCGTCCCGCCCCACCTTTCATTGTTCCACCAAAGGACACACCCTCTCCCCCTTCCCCCCCGCCCCCCTTTTGTTCTCTTACTGTACCACCTGACATTTTTTCAGAAGAAACAGTTGGCTTCTCACTCGCTGTTGTTGGCTTCTCACTCGCTGTTGTTGGCTTCTCACTCGCTGTTGTTGGCTTCTCACTCGCTGTTGTTGGCTTCTCACTCGCTGTTGTTGGCTTCTCACTCT
>Ga0214919_10005791_pt1 | contig 17289 bp, 19 predicted proteins | sample LL1503_MetaG_FD_177994 | JGI IMG/M metagenome (GOLD analysis project Ga0214919, IMG submission 177994) | Freshwater microbial communities from Lake Lanier, Atlanta, Georgia, United States - LL-1503 | ecosystem: Environmental > Aquatic > Freshwater > Lake | place: USA: Georgia | collected...
ATTGCTATCCTCATCCGGTTCGTTGTCGTATTTACGTAAAATTTTACTAATTAATGGGTTTCTTACAATATCATTTTTATCTTTAAATTCAAAAGTTGATACATAATCATCATCTCTAAATTTTTCAATTGCATCCCATAAACCACTTAAGGTTTTGTTTTTATATTTGTCTGATTGTTCAACGTCACCTGAAATAAAGAATTTACTATTAAACCCAATTCTTGTTAAAAGAAGTTTCATTTGACTTGGGGAAGCATTTTGACCTTCCTCAAATATTAAGATAGAATTATCAATATTCATACCTCTCATAAATGCCAAAGCAAATACTTCGATAACCTCAATCTCTTTTAATTTTTCACGAGATTCTTTTCCAATAATTTTATTTAATAAATAATAAGAAGGGAAAATATATGGGTCTAATTTTTCTTCTACGTTACCGGGTAGTGAACCTAATTTTTCTTCGGCTTCGACCGCCGGTCTAACAATAATAATCTTCTCATAAGGAGTTTTTGGGTCCGATAGTAAATCAATTGCCGCTTTCATTGTTATGTAACTTTTACCAACACCCGCTGGTCCGGAACAAACTGTAATTTCACTTTCAATTAGAGTATCGTAATACTTTTTTTGATTTACAGTTAAAAACTTTTCTTTAGTTTTTCTCCTAATGATTTGACCAATTAAATCTTTTTTACTTACCGGTTTACCGGTGACTTCCGGAGTCGGAGTTGTTGTTGGTTTTCTTTTTCTAGCTTCAGCCATTTTTTAATTATTGTTGTTTATAATATGTTAACCAATGTTCAATCATTTCGTCTAACATAGTTTCAAAGGTATAGTCGTGAGACCAACCTGTGGCTTTTACTAATTTTGAGGAATCTCCTTTTAAATTATGTAATTCTTCTGGTCTTAAAAACTTCTCGTCTTGTTTTACATATAATTCCCAATCTAAATCTAACTTATCAAAGACATACTCACATAATTCTTGAACGGAGTGTGAGACACCTGTTGAACACACGAAATCGTCAGATGTTTCTAATTGTAGTATTTCCCACATTGCTTTAACATAATCTTTTGCGTGACCCCAATCTCGAGTAGCATCTAAGTTACCTAATTTAAGTTCACCAGACATTCCAAGTTTTATTTTAACAGCTTCTTTACATACTTTATTTGTAACAAAGTTAGTCCCTCTTCTTGGTGATTCGTGGTTAAATAATATCCCGTTTGATACAAACATACCATAAGAATTTCTATAGTTACGACAAATGTTATAACTAAAAACTTTAGCACATCCGTAAGGTGATACAGGATTCAATGGTGTTGTTTCTCTTTGATATCCATCGCTGTCAATTGAATTCCCAAACATTTCTGATGATGACGCTTGATAAATTTTAATAGATGAATCTAATAATTTAACCGCCTCTAAAACATTTAAAGTTCCTATCCCCGTGACATTTGCGGTGTATAATGGTTGGTCAAATGATATTCTTACGTGTGACTGAGCCGCTAAATTATATATCTCAATCGGTTTTACCTCACTAATAACTCTTACTAATGATGATAAATCAGTTAAATCAGCGTAGTGTAATTTAACTTTGTCATATACGTTATCTAATCTAGATGTTTGATTTTCTGATACCGAATTTCTTTTTAATGTTCCGTGAACCTCATATCCTTTTTCTAATAAGAATTCTGCAAGATAAGAACCATCTTGACCATTAATCCCTGTGATTAGGGCAATTTTACTTTCTTGTTTTGTCATAATTTTCTATAAACCAATTTATTGTTTCTTTTAATCCCTCCTCAATTGGGGTAAATTCAAAATTAGGTAAATACAATTTTAATTTTGAATTATCGGATGGTTTTCTAAATTGACCATCAGGTTTTGTTTTGTCAAATATTACTTTCCCTTTAAAGTTAAACTCATTAACTAATAAATCAACCAAATCTTTTATACTAATTTCATTTGAGTTACTGAATATAATAGGTTCCGATTCATTATAATTGTCTAACGCCCATTCAGATAATTTTGCAATATCTTTAGAATAAATAAATTCCCTTAATGGTGTTCCACTACCCCAAACAACAAAATCAGTGTTATCTCTTTGAGCTTTATACATTTTATGTAATAACATTGGTATTACGTGTCCAGATTCTAATGAAAAATTATCGTTAGGTCCGTAAATGTTTGTTGGGATTACTGACACATATTCTAACCCATATTGTTCTCTATATGCTCTTATTTGAATATCGGCCATTCTTTTTGCGTAAGCGTATGGGTAATTTGAAAAGTGAGGTGCACCTAAGTGAATTTTTTCCTCTGTTATTGGGTATTCAATATTATCCGGAAATACACAAGTTGATAAAAATGATACTAATTTTTTAACATTATTCAACCTTGCGGATTCAATTACATTAGTGTTAATCATTATATTATCATAGAAAAATTCTCCTTTATAATTCATATTAGCACTAAGACCACCAACTTTACCCGCACAATGAATAACGTGTGTCGGCTTATGATATTCAAACATTTTATTGGTTTCTTCAATATTTCGTAAATCGTATTGTTTTCCAATTTTCACATCAGAAGTAATGGATGAACCAACTAAACCATTACCACCGGTTACTAATAATTTTCTCATATATTCTCGTTAACAATTTTAATCACTTTAGTTATTTCTTCTTCAGTCATTTGGTGATTGTTTGGTAAGTACAACCCATATTCGTGTACTAACTTTGAATTAGGTAATTCTTGTTTACCATATCTTTCATACCAAAATGGGTGTTCGTTTATTGACCCGCAAATTAATGGTCTACATTCAATATCATTATTTTGTAATTCAGTTATCAATCTGTCAAGATTCTTAGTTATTATAGGATAAGAAAAATTTGATACGTAGGAATTGTTTGTTGGGGATACGTTCCAAAAACTATTTTTAATACCTTCTTTATATCTCAAATAATTTTTATATCTAGACTCAACAATATGGTTTAACTTATCCATTTGTTGGATTCCAATAAACGCTTGTAAGTCGGTTGCTCTTAAATTAAACCCCGGGTAATAGAATGTGTATAACGACTTAAACTCGTTAACCTTATATTTTTCACGTAATTCTTTTTGTTTTGACAAAGGTAAATCTCTGTCCCACCCGTGCGACCTAATAGATAATAAAATATGATATAATTCTTCATTATCCGTTGATACCATACCACCTTCAATTGTTGACATATGATGTCCAAAATAAAATGAAAATGTTGACAAGTCACCAAAGGTACCCAAATGTTTTTCACCATATTTGGAACCAATTGATTCACAAGTATCCTCAATTAATAAAATATCATTTTCTTTACATAGTTCGATAATTTCTGTCATATGGTTTGGAAACCCTAATACGTGAACCAAAATGATTACAGATGGGTTTTCCTCTTTAATTAACGTTTTTAAATGATTAATATCCAAACCTAAATTATCCATATCACAATCACACATAATTGGGGTTAGACCCAATTGTATGGCCGGTGTTACAGTTGTGACCCAGGATACAGCCGGTACAATGATTTTATTATTCTTTAATTTACCGGATAATATTAATGAATATATTGCGGCTAAATTAGCTGATGACCCTGAATTAACAAACACAGAATACTTACTACCTAACCATTTAGACCACAAATCTTCAAAAGTTGTGGTTAATTCTCCTTTAGTTAATCTTGGGTTAGTTTTTAACCACTCTATCAACTTATTGATGTCATCAACATCAATTGTGTCTTTTACTAATTTAATACTCATATATGTCTTTAATTGTTAAGTTAATGAGGTCATCATAATTAATTGTCTTATCACAACTATAATACCCTCCTCTTTTTATTTTTAAGTTATTGGCTTCATCATATTCTATGTAATCTATAATGTTTTTATTTAATTTTGTAAAGATGTCCTCAATAAACTTTTGAACATTGATTAATTCACCTGAACCAACAATACAATCTTTATCGGCTTTTAACGAAACATCAACAATGTTTTTAGGGTGAGTTAAATCTCTCTCAAAATTAATATCACCAATAGATATTTTTTTATTGTTCAGTATAGAATTAAATATTTTACCAAAAAGAAACCCTTCTTTTCTGTGGATTGAATTAAAATTAAATGGGTAGATTATTACAACATTGTGGTAAATGTCCCGATTATTGTTAATGTGGTTACAAAGAATTTCTTTTGATTTAATGTATGGTGAGTAATTATAATTGTACATATCATTTAAGGAAACACACCCGTCGTATTTGTTCCACAATTCTGATGTAGAATAAATAACAACCTTATTTGAAATGTCCTTAAACTTATTGATGACTTCTAACGTATAATCAAAATTGGTTTTTATAAAAAACTCGTCGGATTCATTTAAAAAAGTTCGTTGTTCAGCAAACAATAAAAAAACCTTGTCGTATTTTTTTGAACAAAGTTTTTTAAAATTAATATCTCTTGATGATATTTTTTCGTAATCATTGGGGAAGTAATGACTTAACTGTGATGTGTTACCAATTATTAAATTATTCATCGACACCTTTATATAGTTTAACGGAATCCTCAATTAATGATTTACTTGTGTGTATTGAATTGTCAACCATTCTGTTTATTGCTTCAACGTACTTAGGTCTTTTACTCTTAAAACAGATGTCAATTTTTTTCTTTAATTCAGCAATTTCAGAATCAGTTTTAGCGTCACTAATAGCGTCTTCTAAATACCACATTCTGCAGTGTAAAATGGACAATTTTTCAATCACTTCACCTAAATTATCTGTCTCAATAAGATTGTCCGGTAGTTCAACATTTTTATTTTTATTTAAAATCTCAAATGTTTTATTTTTAATTATTTCCTCAATTTTTTCTCCTATCATAATGTTTTAATTTTCTCCCCAAGTATGGAAGCTTATAACTTCTTTATCTAAATTACTATTAATTAGTTCGGTTATTTCTGAGTCAGTCCAAAATGGGTTATGTGTGGATTCTCTTCCAAAAAAATTATAGTTTAAATGTTTTACGTCTATTTTATCACTATGATATTTAATACAAAAATTACCATATAATTCGTAATCGGCTGGATAACAATTCCCATTCACATTATTATATATAATTTCTAAAAAATCATAAACATCTTTACAATTTGATTTATTTAACAAATCTTTTACTATTTGTTTATTATACATCATAAATTCAGAAATGAATGAATGGTTATATTCTCTTCCAAATCCTAATAAATTATTAAAGTTAAAATATGGTGTGTGGTGTTGGTCTCGGCATAAATATAAAGTTGTTTTATCTTCTTCAAAAAAGTTAATTTCTTTAAGTATTAAACAATCAGACTCAATAATTAAAAAATCATCGTTTAATGTAACATCTTGGAAAATTTTTAACAACATTTGATAAATCCAATTTGGTCTATGGTTAATTCTTGATTTATCAACCTTTAAAATATTACTTTCTAAATGTAAAAATATGGGTTTATCTGTTAAAGTTCTTATCAATTCTAAATCGGTAAATTCTTTTCTTTCACTTAAAATTAAGTGTATTGAATCAAACTTTAAGTTTTTTTGAGAATACTCAACAATAAATTTAATATTGTTAAAATCTTTTTCGTGGGATACAATTACTATGTCGTAGTTTTTCATTTTAATTTATTTTAGCTTAGAAATAAGTTTAATCTTTTTGAGTGAATATGTAAAGAATTTATTTTATATCTATTGTTATTATAAGTGATAAATGGTATTCTTAAATTATCAATAACTTCAAATGTGATTGGTATATTTGAATAACTAAATTCGCTTCCAATGATACTATCCGGTATTAAACTAACACCCGGAGAACCTGGTGTTCCATCAAGAAATTGACCATATGTTGCCGGGTCAAAAACGGATTGGTAAAATTCAAAATCTGTTGTTAAATTATTATTTGGCGCTATTGGTAAATTAATTAATTTATCAGGATTGTTTACTTGATATATGTGAAGTAATCCCATTTCATTTAAATGGTCAATACCAAATGAAAATAAATCTAATTTAGATTCTAAATAGTGGTTTATTTCAGTCAATAAATGATTAAAAGATTCTAAAGTATCCACATACATAAATCCGGTCATAATTTTATTGTTAGTACCTCTTGTTATAGAAATCTGATTGTGATATAAGTCATTTTTAACAATTAAATTTTCAATAATATTTAAATTTTCATATAACATAATATCATTCTCAAAATGAAAAAATTTACTAACATTGTGTCTTAAACAATATTCATAAATAAAAAACAACCTTGCTGCGGTAACACACCAATAATCAGGTGCACCATAAAGAATATTTTGGTGTACGGTATTAATGTTACCATAACCAAAATTATTAATAAAATTATTAACCTTATCGGTAATTAATTCCTCAATTGGGTAAGTTTTAACATTATGTGTTTTGAATATTTCGTTTTCACAATTAACTTGGTTAACCAAAAAAACAATATTGTAGTTATTATTAAATTTTCTAACCTGTGTTAAAAATGTATTCAAATACTCAGGTAGTTGAATTCCAATGTGTGTAAGTATTAACATATTAAATATAAGTAAAAAAAGATGTTTTTATTCCGGGTGGTGAGAATGTGTCACCACTATTATAGTTGAACCAATTATTTGGTGCTATTGTTATTTTATTATTTTGTGATAACCAAGATGCCCACCAAGAAAAAGATGAATTTGGAATTATTGTGTATTTAGATTGTGAGATTAAATAAAAATCAATTTCGGTTGAATTACTTATAACATCAAAATCAGGAAACATTCTTCTACCTTCTTCAACATCATCTGTAATAATTAAAAATTTGATTGATGGGTTTATTTGTTTAATATATTCAATTCCGTTTAAATAGTAATTATGTGGTAAATAATATTGAGGTATTGTTTTATAATCCGTACCTCTTAAATGAATGTAACAATATTCGTCAATATTATACTTATCAAGTAATTCTTTAGATTCATCAACAACACTATTATTAAATTTGTACCAATCATTTAGGATTAAATCTCTATATTCTAACAGATAGGAATCTGATTGATAAAAATCAACCAATAATGTTCCATCAGTAACATTATCAATAGTTGTATCTCCGGCTAATGTTAAAATATGTCCGTCATTGATTCCGTAGTCAACGCTGAACAATTTTTCACCGGTCCAATAGTGAGGATTTGAGTCGCAAGACATCTCTAAATAATGAGATGTTTTTTGTGAACAATAACCGTAAAAGGATATTGATTCTTCTTTATTTTTTGGAATATAAAAATTACAATTTTGTTTAATAGATGATATTCTACAAAAAGCATATTGAAATAAATTATTACCTAACCGACCATTTAAATAAACTGTAATCATTTTTATTTAAAAAAAATTATTTATTTTTTATTAATTCATAAAAATTATTTAAATTTTCCAAATAATTCTCTAAATATGTTTTATTTAACCTATAAGAAAAATCATTACAATTCCAAGGTGCTTCTATGTGTAAATGATGTTGAGCTATTGTATTTTCATCAGACCCTCTCCAAAAAGAAACTTTTTTATTTTCTATCATTTTATGATTATTAGTGAAATATAAATTTATAATAGGTTGGTCACTACCTATCCCACTATGGTTATTTATATTAGATAAGTTATGGCACATTTCAAATAAATCACTCAAAGTATTTTTTTCAATTAGTGAGGTGTTAAATGATATATGTCCTGCATTGAATCCAAATTTATCTAAATCATAACTTTGACGAAGGTTTGATAGTAAGTTATTTTTTTCAGATTCAGGAAAAGATTGACAAAAATATTGGTGTAGTCTAAATGGTTCTTCTTCGACGTGTAATATAGGTTTTTCACAGTCACTTTGCTCTACAATAGTATTTAAATCCCCAAAAATAGTAAAGTCAGAATCCATATATGTTAAAAAATCCCATTTTTTAAAAAATTCATCAAAAATATAAAATGTTGCATAATAAACATTATCTTCTTTTATTGGTAATATATGTACCCCAAATTTTCTAAAATCATTTAATAAATTATCTTCAACATTATTTGCTATCAAACAAAGGTCACCGGTCCATTTACCTTGATTTACAGCAGAATAAAACAAATATTTTGAGTGTTCTAAATAGTTATAATCGGAAACTATAACAAATACTTTTTTCATATATTTTTTTGTATTTTATTTAAAAGTTTAATTGTGTTTAGTGTTATTTTTTTATTATCGTTAAACTCGATATTATTATTTTTTAAATCATTAATTATCTCAGATAAAGGGTCGTTTAATGGGTTTGAAAAATTTATTAATACGTCATCTATTATTATTTTTTTTTCTTTACCATTTAAATAAGTTCTATCATAATTAAATTCAGACTTTAAATCTCCACTAAATAGTGATAGGGATAACTTGTCTTCTGATACATTACAATAATTAACTTCCCAATTATTATTTGACAAGTCTAATAATAGGTATAAGTCGTGGTAAAGTAACCTATTAAATAGGTTTTCATTGAATGTGTCTTCATATTTATTCCAAACAAATTTAATTTTATTAAATTCTTTGTTTGAAATATTTTGATATTCATTACGATATAAAAAAATATTATCAACAAAAATATTTAAATTATTTTTATTTGATAGTTCAAATAATTCTGTTGCTTTATCAAAGTCACCGGTGAAGGGTTTTTCACAAAAAACATTTTTATTATATTCAAGACATTTTTTAACAATATCATAATGTGTTTCTGTTGGTGTACAGACAAACACATAATTAACGTCAAATTTACTTAAAATATCATCAAGATTATCTTTAGAGTTTGCAATGTATAATAAATCAGTTTGAACTTCTAACTTAGATTTTACTATTGACCCCCAGTATCCGTTACCAATTAGTAGTGTTTTCATTTAAGATTTTTAGTATTTTTTCAGACATCAACCAACAAGTAGTTATTTTACCTGACAATAATGTAATTATTTTTTTATCATCAACGTTATTAAGGGTTAACGTACTTAAACGTTCATCGTCATCGTTTATCGGTAACGCCCTAACTGTTCTCCAATAAGATATTTTCTCACAATCTTTTAAAAATGGGTAGTAAGTTTTTGAAGATTCGTATATTTCATTTATTTTGTCATTAATATAATATGGGTCATTATTAACCCAATCATTGGGAATCGCATAATCCTCAACTTGTTTAATAACCGAGTGTTTTACGTGGTATAATAAAAAAGTATTTTCTTCAAATCCTTTTGGCATTATTGTACAATACTCGCCATCCATAATTGTTAAACCAACCTTATCAGAATTCATTTTAAATATAGGGACAATAACATCTTGTAATTTTAACTTTATAGGTTCAATATTAAACAACTCATTAATTTTGTTAATATTACGGTACGTTGTATTAATAACGACATCAAACTCAGATAAGTCTGAAACAGACGTTACTGTTTTATTTAAAATTAGACTAACTTTTGAATTTTTTAATCTTTCAGTTAAATCCATTTTAATAGATTCAAAATCAAATATTGGTTCATTAGTTATTGTTGATAAAGTAATATTACTCATATCTACTTCAATATTATTTGGAGATGATTCTTTGTAATATATGTTTAATTCATCACAAAATAGTTTAAACTCATCACCGGATATTTTACCATTTTTCTCAATTAAATAATAATTTGGGAAATTAGTTAATACTGAATTTGAAAAATTATTATAAAATAAATCATATCCGTCTAAACTTTGTTTTGCGGTTTTAATACTTCTTGGATAATGAAACCCAAAATGTAACCTATTATGGTTACATTTGCTGGCTTTAGTCATTATATCATTTTCACATTCTACTAATGTTACATCATATCCATTTTTGGATAATGTTAGTGCCGTTGTAATACCAAAAATGCCGGCACCAATTACTATTATTTTCATATGGAATTTTGTATTTTATTCCTCCAATAATCGAAATCTAATTTAGATAAATCAAATTTTGTTTCAGATATTCTTTTATATTCAGATATCAAAAAATTTTCATCAATTAATTGTTCCCAATCATCCAACCAACAAATTGGTAATTCTCTCCAATTACTGTTATTAATATTTTTCTTTTGGATTGGTATTGTGTTAACATATAAAGATTCCCAAGGCTGGTGAACATCAATACCATTACCTTCAGGACAAATCATAAACTTATGATTATATACGTTATCAAGATATTCATCATAACCCAAACCATTTCTACCATATTGTGTTGTAACATATGGTTTATCGTTTAACATATCATAAATTGGTTGTCTAACCCCCGGATTATTTAATATGTTTAAATTTAAATAAACCAAATTTTTAATATTTTTTGGTGTTGAATTAATGTTAAATAACTTCTCGATTTTTCTTGTTTCCGGAAACCATTGTGAATTTTCCAAACCAATAGGTAATGACTCAATAATCTCAGATTCGTAATTGAGATTTTGTCCAAACCATTTTTTTAAATTTTTAGGAATTTTTTTAACATCCGCATCATAATGTCTAATAGGGTTATCTGTTATGTTACCATCACTGTTGTGTGATACCAACACAAAATCGTGTGTAAAATTAATGTTATCAAAAAACGAATTTACATCGTCAGTATTACAATAGTAAATTTTATTGTTATCGTGTATTTCTCTAAATTTTTGTCCTTGTAAATAATTCATATTATTAATTATTATAGATTAACATTCCTTTGGAATATGTTACGTTTATTTTTGTCCAAGACTCAATATAAATGTCTTCCCAATTATATTCTCCGGATGGACCAAACCAAATACTTGGAATGTATGTGTTTTTATTTATGTTATTATTTAAAAATGCACCCCACCAAGAAAAAGTTGAATTTGATGTTATATTATTTTTACATAACGACATAAGCCATAGTTCTTCATAGTCCTCTAATCCTGTGACAATAATTTGATTTGAGTATGATAAATTTTGTTTTACCCAATCAATGTCATCTGAAAAAATAAATATTGTTGAGTAATCACCATTTTGTCTTATAGCTTCGTCGATATATGTTTTATCAATTACAGGTAAAACGTGACTTATAGTTGTGTAATCACCTCTTCTAATATGTAACGATATTGTTCCTTCATTATTAATTTCCGGATATAACGATTTTAATTTATTGATGAATTCCTCGGTTGGTTGGAATAATTCTTTTATTTTTTCATCATAACCTAAAAAGTTTTTATTGCTTTGGAAATAACCAAAAAATTCTATTGATGTATACCAAGAAGGGTTAATAGGTGTATAACTCCAACCTGACTCAATTCGTATTGTATCAGGTATATCATTAGTAAATTCTACATTTCTAAAGATATTATCCAAATACTTTGTTGGTTGATTGGCCTGCATAGGGGTATATGAAGAAGGTCTAAATTTAGTTGGAATGTTATTTTTCCAACCTTGACATAATGCGTGAGACATTTGGAACATTTGATTCCCAAGTCCTCCCATTAAATAAGCAGTTGATATTATTTCACTCATTTTAATACTTTTGATTAAAAAAAGAATCATAATTAACAATTCTTTTTTGTATATCACTAAAATCTTCTCTTTGTTTTGCAACATTAGGTGTTACACCGTAAGAGTTAAATTTTTTGTGTAAACTTGAATAATATCCGTCAACTTGAATTTCTTTTTTTGGTAACAATTCTAATATAGTATCAAATACCGTATTTTTTATTGCAACACAATGTAGTGCAACAGTATTATTTAATTTTAATATTTTATCATTTATTTTAATTGGTTTGTCACCATAAACGTGATTACCCCCAAAATAAATAAAATCCCAATCATTAGGTACTAAAGACATTATGTTGTTTATGTCTTTAATTTCGTCTGTAAAAATTACATCATCTTCAAATATTAAGATGGTGTCTAAATTTTTATTCTTAGCGTTTTTGATTATATTGTAATGTGTTAACAAAATACCTAATTCACCATTTAATAGATTAGTATTATTATTAATTTTTTCACCATCAACAGCACTTATCCTTGTTACGTTATCAATAGAATATTTTTTACATTCATCAATAAATTTTAACCATCTGTCTAATCTACGGTCTAAATTAATGCAATATATATTTTTAAAGTGGATGTTTAAAGACATTTTTATGTGTTTAATATGTTTAAGTATTCTGTTTTAATTTTAGAACTAACATTACCGGATTTAAATTTTTCTAAATCATTAGGAACCTCAAAAAATTCTTTATCAATAATATCTCCGTTTGAATTAACGTTATAAATCCAACCTGGTTTACCACACATCCAACCTTCAATTGTTGTTCTTCCCAATAAAATTCCGGCGGTTTCAGAACAACGATGAATAAAATTATCCACATTTGGAGTTGCCTCAAAATATTTTACGTGAGGGTATTTTTGTAATTCAGGTAAATAATCACTTTGATTTTTTCCTACTAACCATAAATATTTATTATTTTCTTTAGTATAATTAACTAAATCAAATATAGATTTTTTACGTAAATAATCTATTGTTCCGACAAATAATACTGAATTTTCAGATGGTTTATTTTCAGGTTTAAATTTAACGTCATCAATTGGGTTATAAATTACTTCAATATTATTTCCAGAAATTTTAAATTTATCAATTAAATGTTGTTTGATTTCGGGTCTAATTGCTATATATTTTTTAATTGTATTATGAATAACCGGATTTTCTAATTCAATAACTTCAGAATGTATTGTTGAAATTTTATCAATAGTTGGATATAAACTATTCATAACGTCAACAATTGGTTTATGTTGACAATGAATAATATCATAATGAACCTCAGATATTTTATAAAAATTATTTGGTGTTGAGGTCCTTGGTCCCTCAGGTGTGTTAACAATCCATTTACCATCACCTAATTTATAACCCGGAGTTTCTTTAATATTTTTAACAATAATACCTAACTTAGTGGCTATAGAAACTAATGGACCATCCGTTTCTGACGCAACTACTGTTACATTACAATTTTGACTTATTAAATTTTTCGCTAATTCAAATACATACATTTCTGACCCTGTATAATTTTGGAAAAATAAACAGGAAATCATTACGTTCAACTTATCGGTAGATTTAAATTTTACTTTAGCGGGTAAATAGGGTTTGTATTTGTCAACAAAAAGATTTTTATTTTTTTCCCATTGGTCATTAGTCATACCAATTGACTTATGTGTGATTCTAATATTAGTTAAAACACCAATATTAACCTCTGAAATAAAATTTTTAAAACAAAAATTAACATCATACATATGGAATCCGTCTACTGTTTCATCAAATAATTCTTTAATTCTTTTTCTATGAATTGCGATAAAAACACCATCAACAACTACAACGGATTTAACTGAATTTTCAAATGAATTAGAATATCTTGATTCCCATTTTTTACCTTCATTTTCGTGATTTACTATTCCATACATTTTAGTTCTATCATCCCACCACGTGCCGCTAATAGGCATATGTGTTGTTCCGGCCATACCTAAAATACCGTATTCCGGATTTTTATCAAATAACTTTACTAATTTACCAGACCAATTATTTGTGTCAAAATAGATATCATCGTGACATAAGACAATAATGTCATTATCTGACTCACTAATTATTTCATTATAAACTTGTGATAAATTTTTTTCACCACCATTAATTTTCTCAATAATTTGAACCTTTGGATTACCCGATGATTTTTTAAAATAAGAAATTAAATCCGGGTTATGTTTTCGTGTGCTATAACCTATTGTAATCATATTATTCCTGTTGAACCAAATCCGTTGGCTCCCCGTTCTTTTTTATTTATGTTATCAACTTGATTTAAATCAACCCATAAACCATTAACCACAGGACAAAGTACTGCTTGTCCAAATTTCATACCTTTTGGTATTGTTACCTCAGTTGGGTTGGTATTAAATATGATACCTTTAACTTCTCCGGTATATCCATTATCAACCGTTCCTGGTGAGTTTAAAACCATAAGTCCTTGATTGATTGCCAACCCACTTTTAGTTCTTACTTGTATTTCAAACCCGTCTCTAATATCAAAGGCTAAACCACTTGGAACTAACGCTCTCCCAAAAGCAGGAATTACAACATCTTCAGTTGAGTGTAAGTCAAACCCGGAATCACTATCATAATTATATTTTGGGTGAATTGTATCAGGATGAAGTATTTGGTAAGGTAAATCTAATTTAGTTGCACCTTCTGTGATGTCCTTTTCAATTTGTTCCAAATCAACATCCATTTCTTTTAAAATATCATCATAATCCACTTCACCAATTTCAGACGAAAATGTCTCTTGTAAATTAAGTAATCGTTCTCTTAATTTTTCTAATTCTTCAAAATTATTTAACATTATTCCAATTCTTTTAATTTTTTTATTACATCAATCAACACCAAAACATCACGTTCGCAATAAGCGGTAATTTCAGGTAACATATTTTGGTTCCAATATGCGTCGTGAACTTTATCTCCGGTAACATCACCCTCTTTAGGTGAAGGAACATCCATACAAGAACACATTAAATCTAATGAACCAATTGCGGTATAAGCTCCGTATTGCCAAATTTCTTTGGTGTCAATGGCTTTAATCTCCCACGGCTTGGTATCATATGATGGTAACAATGTTGGTGGCATTAACCCATTAATAATCATTCTTTTTGCCAACATTGGAATATCAAAATTCTTAAGGTTGTGACCACATAAGTAGAAATCTAATTTACCACAACGATTAAGTAATGTTTGACAATCTTTTAATAAAACTCTTTCATCGTCACCTGAGAAAGATTGTTTCTTAATGTCTCCGTTGTCCATAACAAAGGCAACACTAACACAAACAATTTTTGCAAACTCCGGAACTAATGCGGCTCTTTTTTCAAAAACTTTATCCGCAGAAAATCCAGCATCTTCCGGAAATCTTTTTTGGAACCAATCAAAATATTTTTCAAATTGTTTTGCAACATTTGGATTACTAACTTGACACTCGGTGTAATTTTTACAACCACCTACTGTTTCAATATCAAGAAACAATATTTTAGTTAAGGGTATTTTTATCATTTTTATTTTATTAAAGATTTGTAAAATTCTGCTCTATTGTCTGTTACGATATTAAGGTCGTATTTGTCTTTCACGGTATTATATAATCTTTCTCCAAGTTCTTTAATCATTTGAGGATTTTGAACTAATTTTTTAATTGCTTTAGACCAATCACTATGATTTCTATTTTCAGGAATTAAAATAGCGTTACCTTCTTCATTAAATTCTCCATTTTTTAAACAATGAACTAAATCAATTGTGTATGGACCAACTTCAGATGCTATTAATGCTTTCTTGTAAAATCCTGCCTCAATAACTTTTAATTGAGATTTCATTCTATTAAAAATGTGGTTTTTAATTGGTGCCAAAGATATATCAAATTTTGAATAGTTCATAGCGTATGTTGTTACAGGTTTAGTCCAAACTCTAACATATGGTAAATCATTTCCTGTTTTATATTGTTCATCTTTAAATTCTAACAAGAATTTTTTATAGTCATCATCAATTGTTTTGTAATTACTTGTAAAAAATTCTTCATATCGGACCCATACTGTTTCGTGAGGTAAAATGTCTCGTTGTTTTTCTTCACCTGTTTGGGGATTAATTTCTGTAACAGTTCCTCTTGTATCAAACCCACAAATAACATATTGTAATTTATCATTGATGTCTTGGTTTTTTTGAACAAAATCACCAAGTAATTCTAAATCGTGTAAGTGAGATGACCCACCTAACCACCCAACTCTAATTTTATCTGATGGTGGTGTTGGTTGATTAAACTGTAATTCTTTTGGATTAATTGCGTTTGGAAAAACAATAACATTTTTATTTATTTTTCTAATTTCCTCAGCAAATATCTCGGTGGTAGTTGTTACGTATGATGCAACTTTTAAATTTGCTTTAATTTTAATGTCAATTTTATGTTGGACAATAATGTTATGGATTGGGTGTTCTTTAGTTGGTAACCAATAATCATCCAAATCAACAATAACAACAATACCAATTGATTTTAACCACTCAATTATTTGAGGTGCCATATTATAATCTTGCCCAATTGTTCTATGGGCGTGAATTATCTGATATTTTTTCCAATACTCTATATTATTAATTTGTGGTTCGTAGTCAATATCTATGTGGAAGTCATCCGGATATAAGTTTTGTAGGAATACGTGAGGGTCAACTGACCTAAATTTACCAACACCGGTTTTATCTGAGGGTAATACTAATACATTAATTTTTTCTTTCATAGTTTTAAATTATATCTAAAAATATAATAAAAAATAAAAAGAATATCAACCATATAAAAACAAAAAACCCCCAATCTTGGTAGATGAGGGTAATTTTTTTAGAGTAAATAAAGTTAAGATATTTTTTTTATCTTAGTAACCTTACCCTCAAATATATGCTTTCCTACTTTAAAAGAAAATACTTCATTAGATTTTTGTTCGGATTCCGATAAAATTCCGTTTTCTTGTAGAACTTCTTCTACCACTTCACGAAGCATTGTCTTTAATTGTTTCATATTAAAGTTTGGTTGTTGTGGTTGTTGTGGTTGAGATTGTTCTTGAACTCTTTGTTTTGGTTGATTAACTTGATTTCCTCTGGCATCAGTATTCATCAATCTAGTTGCTTTTTCAACTAATTCGTCTGATAAAACAGAACCTCCACCTCCCATTGAGTTTGGGATTTCAATTGGGTGTTCAATCATCAATCGTTTAATTGCGTCAGGTAATTTAGATGCCATAACTCTGTCGCTTGTTAATGGTTGAGGCATTGACGGTGTTTTTGGAATTGATGATAAATAAGGTTCACTTGATTGAGATTCTTGTAAAAACTCTTGAGGAATATTATAACTTCCTCTTACCGGTTCGTAATTCTCAACTGATGGTGAATTATATGAACTCATTGATGGTGAGTTATGTGAATTTATTGATGGTGATGCGCCACCTGTTGGTATTTTATTATGGGCATCCATTATTTTTTTGGATACTGCCAATTTTTCCATTAAACTTAATTCGTTTGTCATAAATTTTAATTATTGTGTTGGGTTTTGTCCGAAAACCGCGTTTATGATAACTCTTGTCATACTTTTATCCCCATTAAAATTGTAACCTGGTTTTGGTTCATTAAATTTTTCACCTGAAGGTTTAAACGATTGGATTTTATCCACTCTAAATAATCTCCATCC
>Ga0214919_10005792_pt1 | contig 17288 bp, 10 predicted proteins | sample LL1503_MetaG_FD_177994 | JGI IMG/M metagenome (GOLD analysis project Ga0214919, IMG submission 177994) | Freshwater microbial communities from Lake Lanier, Atlanta, Georgia, United States - LL-1503 | ecosystem: Environmental > Aquatic > Freshwater > Lake | place: USA: Georgia | collected...
TCCACCACCGACACAAAACTGTTGCCGCTCGAGCCGTACCACTTCTTCGTGTTCGGATACGCGCGCGCGGCGAACGACGCCAGCGTTCCCGACTGTCCGGCCGACGGGAATCCGACCGGTGTGCTCGGCGCGTTGTCGTCGAACTCCGAGTCGATCTTGTTGTTGAGGCGCTGGAAGCGATTGATATCGCCCCAGGGCGTGTTACACTTGCCGAAGTCGGCAGTGAGTTTCGTGCACGCCGCGTCGAGCGCCTGCAGCAGCTGGTCGCCCGAGGGCTCGGCGGCTGCGGCACCACCGCGACGGCCACCGCGACCACCACCGGCAACGCGTCCAAGTTCAGGCGTGTAAAACATCGCGAGCGACGTCGGCACCGAGGTCACGCTCCAGCGCAGATCCCACTTCCGCAGCAACTCGATCTGGTCGGCGAGCTTCGCCTTGAGCGGGTTCGATGCCGGCGCGGCATCCCACGCCTTCACCAGCGCAGGAATCGACTTGTCGAACCCCGGCATGTACGAGTCGTACGCCGCGTCCCGTAGGCCAGCGGGCGTGAAGTCCTTCTTGTTCGAGAGGACGATCACCGCATGTCGCCCGCGCGCCGATTCACTGCCGTTGTCCACCCAGGCCGGGAAGTTTGCCTGCTTGGGGCTGTCGGGACCCGCCGCGGCCCAGGGCCAATCGTTCGAGTTGTACACCCAGCCGTTGTTCGGATTGATCGCGTTCGGCGCCTTGTCGAAGGGGAGCAGTGCCCCCCACTCCGTTGCCGCGTCGCTGCCATCCACCGGCTGCCGCCAGTCGAACTTTGTGTCGCGCTGCGGCAGGAAGTTCGCGTGCAGGTAGGCGATGTTGCCCTCAGCGTCCGCGAAGAGCGTGTTGTTCGACGAGTTCGTGTTCAGTGCCATCGTCTTGTTGAACTCGGCGAGGTTCTTCGCCTTCGTGCGCGTGTAACTCTGCGTCAGCGCCTTGAGCGGCTCCTGCATGATGCGAACCGCCACCCACTTCCCGCCCGCCGATCGGACGACCGGACCGAAGTGCGTGTAGTAGACCGTGAATTTCTTCTCGGCCATCGTCGCGCCGCTCTTGTACGGTACCGTAATTGTCTTGACGATGAATGGCCGTTCCTCGCTCCCGTACTTGTAGAAGTACTTGCCGCCCTTTTCGGTCACCGTCTCGAGGAACTCGTCGGAGCGGTCGGCCGCACTCGTCGTGTGCATCCAGCCGGCGGTGCTGTTGAAGCCCTGATAGATGAAGAACTGGCCCCAGGTAGATGCGCCGTACGCATTCAGGCCTTCGTCGCTCGTCATCTGGAGTTCTTCACGGAAGAAGAACGACGTGTGCGGATTAATGAGCAGCAGCGCGCGGCCATTCTTTGTGTTCTTCGGCGAGACCGCCATGCCGTTCGAGCCGCCCGGTTCTTTGTCGATGGCGTCTTCAACACGCTTCGCGGCATCGGCCGCGCGTGCCGCGCGGTCGAATTGCGAACCCGAGTGCATGCTCGAGAGTTTCACCGGCCCGTTGCCGTAAAACGCCTGCAACTGCGGCACGTTCACACCGTCGATATCGTTGCCAATGCTGCCTTCACTGAAGGTGAGCGCCATCCAGGGTTCGAATTTCGTGATCACGCGCGGCTTCACTTCAGGATGCTTCGCGAGGTAGAAGTTGAGGCCGTCGGCCCACGAGACCATCAGCTTTTGCAGCCATGCCGGGCTCGTGCCATAGATCTTCTTCATTGAATCCGGATCGATGAACAGCTTCATCCGGAGGTCGCGGTAGATCGCGCTCTCGCCTTCGGCCTCGGCGGTGCGACCCTGCGACGTGATGAAGTTCGTCTCGGCGCGGTTGAAGTCGTCTTCGGCCTGCGCGTACATCGCGCCGAACACCACGTCGGCGTCCGTCTTGCCGCGCACGTGGGGAATGCCCCAGTCGTCGCGCGTGATGGTGACGTTCTGCGCCTGGGCCTGCCAGCGCAAGAGTTCGGCAGTCGTCGGTGTCGTGTTCGCGTTGGGCGTGTGGTACGCAAAAACCGCAGCGAGGAGGAGGCCGATCTTCTTCATATGGAAACCCTTCGTGGTGGGGCGGTGGTCACGGTCGGCGCTGTCGCGCCGCAGTCACAAAACATACGGCTGGGTGAGGCGGCTCGCTGCGACCGTGGCGGATCGATCCGTGCCGGTCGGCTGGTGTTGCCCTACGGGAGGTTCACTCCGGCCGGCCGCCAGTTCGCGGGGTCGTTCACAAGCTTATGACTCGGGCTCATCACTTCGACGCGGGTGGCGCGAACGCGAATCAGGGCGAAATCAGCGCCGGCAGCGCCCTTCTTGTAGAAGGGCTCCCACTCGGCCTTCCAGTGCTTCGCCTTTTCGGCCTTGTCGGTCACGACGTCGGCGACGCCGAGGAGCGTCACGTACTCAAGGCCCTTGGCGTCGAAGTAGAGCAGGGTGACGTGGTTGTTCGCGCGAATCTCGGCGAGCTTGCGCGTCAGCGAGTTGGTGCCGATCCAGACGATCATGTCCTTGTCGGGGAGCATCGGATCGACAATGCGCGCCTGCGGCTGTGTGCCCGGTCCGTTGGTGGCCAGCGTCGCGTAGCGCGCGCGGGTCATCACGTCGCGGGCGGCGGCGACGATGTCCGCCTTTGTTGGCGCGCCCTGTGCCGCCAACACCAACGGAGCCGCCAGCGCGAGTACCAACTGTCGCGCAGCGATCATCGGAGCAGTTGCACCGTCACAGCGCCAACGCGGTCCCGCAGCGACGCGGAGTACGCGCCACGGACTCGGCGTTTCGTGCTGTCGGGCTCGAGCCGGATGCCGGCGCTGTCGAGCGCGCCGGAAAGTTCCCTCAATTGAAGGGAGTCGCGCAGAATGAACACGCGCATGTGCGTCCAGGCGCTCGCCGTATCGTGCGCGACATAGGTCGTCACGCTCAGAAACGCGCCTCTGCGCTGGGCCTCGTGATCGATCGGCTCGGCGAGGTCGCGAATGTATCGGCTGTATTCCTCGAGTTTGCCAGGCTTCGCGTGCCAGTAGTAGATCTGCGCCAGCGTGCCACCGGGAACTGCCTGTGGCATCGGTGTGCTGCCCACCGTCGACTGCGTCATGCCGCCGCATGCGGCAACAGTGGAAATGCAGACAGCGGCGAGGATGATCGGAATCGCTCTCATTGCAAATCTCCAGAGTAAGACGCGCGTGGATTGATGTCTTTCGAGCTCGCAGAATTCAAGGAGTACTGTTATCCCTTGCCGCGTTCCCTCACCTGCTATGCGCTCAGCATCGATTCGGACTGCTCGCCGTGCGACTCCATCTGGCGCTGCACCATTTCATGATAGACGCCGCGGGCCGCCATCAGTTCCTCGTGGGTGCCGCGTTCGACGATCACGCCGTCTGCCATAAGCAAAATGAGGTCGGCGCGGTGCACCGTCGAGAGCCGGTGCGCGATCACGAAAGTCGTGCGTCCCGCGAGGAGGCCAGCCATCGACGCCTGGATGAGCTGCTCGCTTTCAGTGTCGAGATTACTCGTGGCCTCGTCGAGAATCAGAATTGCAGGCTTCTTCACGATTGCGCGCGCGATCGCGAGCCGCTGCTGCTGGCCACCCGAGAGCTTCACGCCGCGCTCGCCGACGATGGTCTCGTAGCCTTCGGGGAGTTTCTCGATGAACTCGTGTGCGTTCGCGAGCCGCGCAGCTTCTTCGACATCGGCGTCCGTGGCGTCCTGACGGCCGTACGCGATGTTTTCGCGAATCGTGCCGTCAAAGAGGAATACGGACTGTTGCACAATCGCGAGTAGATCGCGGTAGGTGCCGAGCCGGTAGTCGCGAACGTCCACGCCGTTGAGCAGGACGCGCCCGCTCGTCGGGTCGTGGAAACGGGCGACGATGTCGGTGATCGTCGTCTTGCCCGCGCCGCTCCGCCCAACGAGTGCCACCACCGATCCACTCGGCACCGTTACGCTGAAATCCTTCACGACTGGGCGACCCTCGCGATACTCAAACGCGACGTTCTCAAAGGTGATCGCGTCTACGTGCGAGGGCGCATTCACCGCGCCGGGGCGGTCGGGTTTGTCGGCTGGCAGCGCGAGAATCTCGAAGACACGCTCCATCGCCGCCAGCGAACGCTGCAGCTCGGAGAACGAGTTGACGATGTTCCAGACGGGGTTCAGCAGCAGGAAGGTGTACCACTGAAACGCCATGATGTCGCCGACAGTCGCGGCCTTCTGGATATTCAGGTAGCCACCATACCACACGATGACGACGTTCACGGCGCCCATGAGCAAGCCCCAGGACGTCCAGATAATCATCTCCCGGCGCTGCGCGAACATCTCCTTGCGCAGCACCGTGTGGCGACCGCGCATGTACTCGAGGAGCTCGTAGATCTCGCGGCGGAACGCGCGTACCACCCGAATGCCGGAGAAGGTCTCGCCCACACGCCCGTCGATCTGCTCGACATCCTTTCTGATGCTTCTATAGATCGGCCTGATCCGCTTCGCCGAAATGAAGCTGATCAGCATGATGCCCGGGATGATCGCCAGTGCGGTGAGCGCGAGGCGCCAGTTGAGCGCCGTGAGCACGCTGATCGCGATGAGAAGGCGAATCAATGACAGTGCCGGCGAGACGATCGCCAGCTGGAGCAGGCCGGTCGTCGTGTCCACGTCGCCCGTCAGGCGGGAGAGGATTCCGCCCGTCTTCATCTCCCACAGCCTGGGGAGCGGCAGGTTGAGCAACCGTTCAAAGAGCGAGCGACGAAGCGACAGCATCACCTTCACATTCAGCTTGCGCTGACGGAAATCCTTGAACGCGTTGAGCAGGTTTTGCAAAATGATTGCGATGAGGAATACGGCGCCGGCGAGATTCAACCGCGAGATGCGGGTTGCCGTGTCCAGTCCGGTCACCAGCAGCACATTGTCCACGATGTACCGCATGAACAGCGGCTCGATCATCTGAAGGCCCGCGACTACGAGTGCGAGCACGCTGAACCAGATGACGGCGTACCGGTGCGGCTTCAACCATCGCACATACTCGCGCAGCGACTCGCGGCGCTTCGGCGTGAGCTTGGCGGCGAGCAGTCCCCTCGCGGGCGCGGCAGTGACAGCCGCGGCGTCGGCAGCCTGCGTGTCCTTCGCGCCGAGCTTGTGCTTGCCGAGCGTGTGCTCGTCGAGCTTGTCGTCGAGGCGGCGGTGCTTGTAGTCGTCTACGAACTCGTCGAAGCGATTGCGCGACGTGCGCGGGCGCGACGGTGTCGGCGCCGGATGCGGTGGCTCGGTCACGCACTCAATGTATTGAATTCACCCACCGGGATTGCGCGCCTTTCGGGCCGCGTACCAGCGACAGGCTGGATTGAGAATCACGGCGATGCCGAATGCCGGCTCGGTGTTCGCCGGATAGATGACCGACCGGTACGGTGCGAGACTCACGAGCCCGGCGAGGAGCACCACGCACCACCCGAGCATCCAGATGACGTCCGCGAATGATGTCGAGTGAACGAAGCCGGGCTGAGGACGGCGTTGCACCGGTCGCGGAAGTGGGGGCCATCCGCGGGCTCACTGGGGGAGGGTGTCTGGATTGGCGCTGTCGGCAGCAGGGATCGGGTTGCGTATGGCTTAGGGCGACTCCGCACTGCACTTTATAGGCTGCATCGAACCTCTCCTTGAACCAGTCATATGAAGCGAACCGTCACCGTTGCACTCGCGCTCGCATTTGCCGTCCGACTGCCGGCCCAGTCGGCCAAGCGTCCGATGACCCTCGACGACGGATTCCGGATGGTGAATGTCGGCGGCGGACAGATCAGCCCCGATGGCCGGTGGGCGTTGTACAGCCGCGCTACTCGCGACTTCGCGACCGATTCTTCCAAGACCACGTGGTGGCTCGCACCGACCGACGCCTCCACTCCGGCGCGCCAGTTTGTCGGCGAGGCGGGCGCGGCCAACATCGCCTGGGCTCCCGACTCACGCACGCTCTACTTCCTGCGCACCGTCAACAAGGTGCGGCAGCTGCACTCGATGTCACTCGACGGCGGCGAAGCGCTCGCGCTCACTGAATTCAAGGAGAACGAAGGCAACTGGACGCTCGATCCGACGGGCAAGTTCTTCGTCATCCGCCGCTCCGAAAAAGACTCGGTGCTCGAAAAGAAAAAGAAGGACGGCTGGGACCACGTCTATGTGGACGAAGGCTCCAACGGCCAGAGCGGCGAAAATTGGTGGAATCTCTGGACCTACGACCTCGCCTCAAAGAAGCTCACGCGCCTCACGCAGCGCGACTGGACGGTCAGCGGGTTCGACATCTCTCCTGACGGAAAGCGCATCGTGGCCGCCGTCCGCGCGGACAACAAGCGCAACACGGGTGGCGCCGCCGAGCTGTACCTGATCGATATCGCATCGAAGGGGATCACGCAGCTGACGGACAACAAGGGCCCAGAGAGCGGCCCGACCTGGGCGCCGGACAATCGCACGGTCGTGTTCGAGGCCGTGAGTCTCGACAAGTGGGACTCGGGCAACGGCGACTTCTTCACGATTGATGCCGACACCAAAGCGATCAAGAAGATCACGCAGCCGCACACAGGCCAGATTGGCAATCCGGTCTTCACACCAGACGGCAAATACATCTACTTCGCCGGCGGCTATGGCACCGCGCGCTGGCCGCGCCGTCTCGACCTGGCCACGGGCAAGATGGACGAGCTCGCCAGCACGAAGGGACTGATCGGCGTCTCGTCCTGGTCGAAAGACCGCACCAAGTACCTCTACAGCTATCAGGACTTCAATACGCCGGCCGATCTTTACGTTGGCACAGTGGGAAAAACAGCCGACCGTCAGGTGCAACTCACCGACGCGAACCCCTGGGTGCGCGACTCCATCGCCATGGGGAAAGTCGAAGTCGTGCAGTGGAAGAGCGTGAAGGACTTCACCATCGAAGGCCTCGTGCACACGCCGGCGGGCTATGACCCTGCGGCCAAGAAACCGATTCCACTCATCCTCAACATTCATGGCGGCCCGGCCGGCGCCTGGACGAACAACTTCTCCACCATCGCGCACGTCTACAACGGACTTGGCTACGCGCTCATCTCGCCCAATGTGCGCGGCTCCGTGGGCTACGATGACAAACTCATGCGCGGCAACTTGGGCGACATCGGTGGCGGCGACTACCAGGACGTCATGACGGGTGTGGACGCCATGATCGCGCGCGGCCTTACCGTGCCCGACAGCATTTCGCTCCGCGGCTGGTCATACGGCGGCATCCTCGGCGGCTGGACGATCACCCAGACCACACGATTCAAAGCCGCAAGCCTCGGCGCGATGGTGAGCGACTGGACGAGCGAATACGGGCCGGGGTTCAACTTTGACGTGAGTCTCTGGTACATCGGTGGCGACCCGTGGACCAACGCGCAGGCGTTTCGCGAGAAGAGTTCACTCACCTATGTGAACAAGGTGAAAACGCCGACGCTGCTGCTGCATGGCGACAACGACATCACCGACACGCCGGCGCAGAGCATGAACTTTTTTGCGGGCCTGCAGAAGTTCAACGTGCCGTCGCGCTACGTTCGGTTTCCCAACGAGCCGCACGGCTTCGGCAAGCTGAAGCACCAGCGCGTCCGTGACACGGAAGAGATCCAGTGGATGCAGAAGTACGTGCGCGGGCTGAAGGACTACGCGTATCCGGACGTGCCGAGCGAGAAGAAGAAGGTGGCCGCAGCTATACCGTAGCGCCGAAGAGTCGCCCGACGGCATCGGTTGCGCCCATCGCCATCGCGCCCCAGAATGCGACGCGCAACGCGCCTCGCAGCGGCGATGCACCGCCGAGGCGACCGGCAACGGCGCCGAGCACGAGTAGCAGGGCAACGGTAACAGCGGCGATGGACGGGGTCAGCACATTCGCCGGCACCAGCACGACCAGGATCGCGGGCGGCGCCGCGCCGACGGCGAACGACGCGGCTGAAGCCAGTGCGGCTTCCACCGGCCGGGCCCGCGAGTGTGGGCTGAAGCCGAGTTCGTCGCGCGCGTGTGCGCCGAGCGCATCGTGCGCTGTGAGTTGGGTGGCCACCTGTAGCGCGAGGTCGCGGCTGAGGCCTCGGCTCTCATAGATCGCGGTCAACTCGGAGTGCTCAGCCTCTGGCGAAGCGGCGAGTTCGCGGCGTTCGAGCGCGAGATCGGCCATCTCCGTGTCGGCTTGCGAACTGACTGATACGTATTCGCCGGCGGCCATCGAGAGCGCGCCGGCGACGAGGCCCGCGATGGCGGCAACGAGAATCGCACCGGGCGCCGGTGCCGCTGCAGCCACGCCCACCACAAGGCTGCTGGTGGAAATGAGTCCGTCGTTGGCACCCAGGACCGCGGCGCGCAGCCAGCCGATCCGGCCGCTCCGGTGCGTCTCGACAGTCTTCTTCGTTCGTTGCGCCATGACCGCAACGTAGCGCGGTGATGCTACCTGTACCGCACCCCACTCCGCATCACGAATACCACGCGCTTCGTTGCGCCGATGTCTTTCGACGGATCGCCTTCCGTTGCAATGAGGTCGGCCTCGTAGCCGGTCGCAATCGCACCGATCTTGTCGCCGAGGCCAATCGCAGCGGCCGCCGCTGATGTTGCAGACACAATCGCATCCATCGGCGACTGGCCTGCCGCCACGCGGCAGATGAACTCCTCCGCGTTGCGCCCATGTGCAGCGGCCACGGCGTCGGTGCCAAATACAATCTTGAGTCCCGGCGTTTTCACGGCGCGCGAGAACATCGCGCTCGCAACCGGCAGCGCATTCTTGAGTGGCGCGAGTGCCGAATCGGAGAAGTTGTACGCGTCGCGGTGATCCACGTAGTTCTGCAACACGAGACACACCTGCGGTCCAAAGATCGTGCCGCGCTCCGCCATCAGCGCCAGTTCGGCGTCCGTGACGAACATGCCGTGGTCAATCTGGTTGCACCCCGCGAGCGTCGCGGCGCGGACACTCTGTGCGCTGATCGCATGCACCAGCGTTCGGAGTCCCTGCGCCTTTGCTTCGCTGCAAATCGCGCCGATCTGTTCGTCCGAAAGTGTCTGCGCCCCACCGGAGCCGAGTCCCTGTGAGGCAAAGAGCTTGATGAGGTCCGCGCCCTGTGCCTTGAGCCCGCGCACGAGCGTACGCAACGAATCCGGTTGCACACGCACGTTGCTCAGCTGCGTGATTGACGTCAGCAGCCGCGGGCCGGGAATCCAGCCCCGCGCCACTGCATCGCGCAGTTCGAGATCCTCAGGGCCTGCCACGCTCTGAATCGTCGTGAAGCCTGCCATCAGCGTGACATAGAGATTGCCAGCACGCGCCAGCGCCGCTTCGGCCGGCGTATCGCCGCTCCGGTTTGAGTTGCGTTTGCCGTTCTTGTCGAGGTACCAGCCCGGGTGCACGTGGGTATCAATGAATCCCGGCAGCAGCGTGGCGGCTCCGAGGTCAATCAACTTCGCGTTCGGGATGTTGATCGGCGAGCTGCCGATGCGCTCGATCGTCCCACTGCGCACCACGATCCATGCGTTGCGTTGCGATCCGCCGCGGCCGTCGAGCATCGTGGCGGCGTGGATGATTGTGACGTTGGCCGGTTGCGTGCCCTGCGGCACGGGCTCAGTGCGCCCGTTGACAAAGGCGGCAGAGAATGCCACAAGGCCGAGGAGCGCAAAAACGCGGATCGGTCGAGTCATGAGTTGTCTCTCTTGTTTATGCCGCCGAGGTTCCGTGCAGCTTCGCGTGATCGGCCACCGCCGTGCGCGAGCCAATCCAGAGGATAGGTGCCATGATCGCACTGATCAGCGGGACGACATACAGCGCTTCGTGCAGTCCCATCGATACGGACTCGGTCACCGACGCGCCCGCGGCGAGTGCCCGCGCCGCCAGCCCGTCGCTCAGTTTACCAAACGACAGCAATCCAATCGCCGTGAACATGTAGAACACGAAGAAATAGACTGACATCGCCATGCCACGCATGCGCGGCGCGACAATCTCATGCATCGTGGAGACGACCGTCGCGTAGTACACATACAGCACCACGCAGCTGGTCAGCATGATCCAGAAGAACGCCCAGTACGCGCCCTTCGGCTGCTGCAGCGCGGCCCAGACGAGCGGCGCCGCGATGAACGACGCGATCGCCGCACACTTCAGCCGGCCGCCGGGCCCCCAGCGCACCGACCGATCGCCGAGCCACCCGCCGAACAGCATTCCGACTGCGCCTCCGATTCCATAGATGCCGCCACTGAACCGATTGGCGTAGTCGATGTCGAGTCCGTGGAAGCGAATCAGGAACGACGTCGTGAATACGGCCAGCGCATACATGCTCAGATTGAACAGCGCGCCCGACGCGATGATCCACCACATCGTGGGAATCCGCAGAATTGTGCGGATGCTCTCGATCGAGCTCTCTTGCTGTTCCGCGAGATGCGGATCAACCGCGCCCCGCGGCGGCTCGGGCAGTGCGAGCGCGAGCAGGCCGAGGACGATGCCGGGTACCGCGGCCACGAAGAACGCCGGGCGCCAGCCGCCGGTGGATTTGGCGACCATGCCGCTGATGATGTTGCTCGCGCCGACGCCGAGCGGAATGCCAAGCATGAAAATGCTGATTGCACGCGCGCGTTGCTTGGGTGGAAACAGGTCGCCGATCAGCGAGTTGCCTGTCGGGGCCGCGGTCGCCTCGCCAACGCCAACGCCAAGCCGGCAGGCGAAGAGGGCCGCGAAATTGCCGGCGAATCCCGAGAGCGCCGTGAATCCGCTCCACACGAGCGCGCCGGCAGCAAGCAGGGTCTTCCGCTTTGCCACGTCGGCGAGGCGGCCGAGTGGAATGCCTATTACGGCGTAGAGGAGAATGAACGCTGTGGTGAGTCCACTCAGCTGGCTGTCCGAGAGTAGCCACTCCCGCTTGATGCTTTCCCCCATCGCCGCAATAACCTGGCGATCGTAAAAGTTCATGAAGTTGATGAGAAACAGCAGGCCAAGCGTAAATGCGAGACGGCCTTTCGAAAGCTTCAACTGAAGTCCACGAAGGGTGTGACGGAGGTGACGCTCTGAGGGCTTTCTACTTGCTGTTACTTGTTCCCCGGCCGCCGCGGATTCACGGCGACCGCGAGGTTGAGCCGCGTGTCATGCGTGTTGTAGCTGATCTGCAGGTTGTATCCGTTTGGCGTCCGCGTGTGGTAGCTCTTGAACATCGCGGCATGAATCTCCATGCCGTCGGACGTGTCGATGGTATGCGGGAGTCCACGCTTCTCGAGTTCGGCCACTACGCCGTCAGTGTCCCACGGCGAAATGCCGAAGGAGATGTGGTCGATGCTTCCGCCCGCGCGACCTCGGCCCTGGCCAAAGGCGGGATCCAGGGGATTGCTGCCGCGGATGATGATGTCGCCCACATCGCCAATCATGAGTTCGTTCTGGCTCCCCTCGTCGTACGTCGAACCCCAGCCGAGCAGGTTCATATAGAAGGAGACGCTCGCCTTGTAGTTCGTGGCGCCGTAGGAGAAGTGATCGAGCCACACCGTGTTCCAGCCAGTGGAGGCGAACGGAGCCGGGGCAGCCGACTTCGCGTTCGCCGGTGATGTGCGCCGCGCCTTGGCCCAGCCCTGACCGTTGCCGATCTGCAGGTCCCAGCCGTCGAGATCCTTCACATGGAAGCTCTCGAAACCCTTGCCGTCGTTGTCCGCGATCGGCGTCATACCGCGCTTCTCGAGTTCGGCTTTCACCGTCTTGGCATTCCACGGTTCAATGTCGAATCCAAATCCTTCAACCACAGCGCGCACGGGTTCGCGCGGGCCACCGCGACCGCCGCGACCACCACGGCCGCCAGTCGAGTCGGCAGCGGCCGCCGCCGCGGGCGCCGGCACAGCAAATGAATCTGCGGGCACGCGGCGGAAGATCACCGTGCCCCAGTCGCCCGCGTCCATCACGACGCGCTTGGCGTCTTCGCTGCGCAGCTTCCACCCCATCAGCGCCGCGTAGAACGCGCCTTCTTTTTCGGGCTCAGCGACGCGAAAGGTGATCTGGTTCAGCGACACCGTGCGCCACCCGGTTTTCGCAAACACCGCCTTGATCGTATCGGTGTTGCAGGCCGGCGTGCCGTACGCGCGGATGCAGCGTCCCTGGGCCTGTGCGGTGGATGCGACCGCGAGCGCGAGCAACGGAATCAGTTTACGAAACATTGGCTTCTCCGTGGGATTGGCCGCCCGTGCCGGGCAGGTACTTCAATGCGCCAGAGGGGCAGCGGTCGATCAGTGCTTTCACTTCTTCGGGTGATTCAGGTCGAACACTTACTGCAGTCCACGCACACAGACGCCAAAGTGGTGGCAGCTGTTCGGGTCGAACGTGAACGTGATTTCTACACTTTCGGAGGTCTGGAGTCGCTTGGGCATGGTCGGTATTCCCGTGGGCGAATATCCAAGCTACGTCTCGGGGCCGCCGCTGTCTAACATGAAACCCTGAGACGTCCGCCGGGCTCGCGAGGTATCTTAAGCAAATGCGTTTCCACACCCGAAAGCTGATTTTCGCCGCCGCGGCTGCCGCCGTTTTCGCCGTTCCGGTACGCGCGGGCGCGCAGGCCCCCGCCGCCAAGAAGCCGCCGCTCTCTGCGGGCGACATCACCGAGATCATCGCGCTCGAGAAACTCGAGGATCGCCGCGACTTCGATGCCGCCGCACTTCAGCGCATCGCCAAGGCGCAGCACCCCGAACTCCGCCGTCGCGCCGCGCTTGCCATTGCGCGGCTGTACGATCCACGCGGGCGAGAACTGCTCCGCGCCATGCGCCACGAGGCGGACACTGCCGTGCTCGCCACGGTCGTGTGGGCCACCGGTCAGCTCGTCGATACCAGCGCAGCAGCGTGGCTCGACTCGCTCCTGACAAACGCAAAGACAGCCGTCGGCGTCGCCACCGAAGCCGCCGGCGCGTTCGGCAAGATTCGCACAACGGACACGCGGAGCCGGCTCTCGGCCTACCTGAGCAACGCCGTTCCCACGCCCGAAAACGCACCGATCGTGAGCGAGGCGTTGCTCTCGATTGGCCGCGCGCGTGAGCGCGGTGACATGGCGCCAATCGTCCGCTGGGCCACATCGAAGGACGATGAAATCCGTTGGCGAGCCGCATGGGCCCTCGTGCGCAACCGTGATCCCCGCGCCATTCCCAACCTGATGGCGCTCACCGACGATCCATCGGCTGAGGTCCGCTATTGGGCGACGCGGGGACTCACCGGCCCGCGCGCCGACTCATCGACGGTTGGCGCCGTACCCGCACGCGCGGTACTGCTCGGCCTGTTGCGCGACGAAGACGACCGGCGTGTGCAAACTGAAGCTGTTCGCGCACTCGGCACGCACGACGACGGCGCATCGCTCATTCAGCTGATTGTGTTTCTTGACGCCGAAGACCCGTGGATCGCCGTGTCGGCCGCGGAGGCAATCGGCTCGCGTGGCGACAAGGCGCGCGCCGCGGTGCTGCAGCTCGCCAATACGACGTTGCCCGGTCATAACGCCTGGGTCCGCAGTGCGGCGCTCAAGGCGCTCGCCGATGTGTGGCTGTCGGATGCGATGATTCCCGCGGCGCGCATGGCCAAGGACACGTCGCTCACCGTGCGGATCGCGGCGGCAGAAGTGCTGACGCGCCTCAAGGTTGGTGGGCGCGCCGGTCTGGCCCTCATGCGCAATGAGCCCGATCGTTCCACGCGCGCAAAGGTCCAGGCGGCATGGATCGCGCTGGTGGACTCGATCGAGAATCCGGTCGTGCGCCGCGCGGCGCGAAAGACCGCGTTCGCTTCGAAGGATGTTGCCGTGCGAGCGGGCGCCGCGCGCTCGATGTCCGAGTGGGCCAACGCATCCGACATTCCGATGCTGCTCGATGCCTTCAGCGTTGCGCTGAAGGACAGCGCCGTGATCGCGCAGGAAGCCGTCGTCGAAACACTCGCCGACATCGAGACGCGGGATGGCAAGGCAGCCTTGGCGTTCTTTGCGCGCTATCCGAAATCGCCGAGCGACATCGCCTACGGACTCGCCGGTCGCGCGTTCGGCCCCAGGACGCTCGCCGCATGGGGCAACGGCCGTCCCGTACGCACAACGCGCTCCGACGCCGACTACAAGCGCATTGTCGAAACCCTCATCGTGCCCGCGTACAACGGGGCCGCGCCACCACGCCTTCGCTGGGAAACCACGCGTGGACCGGTTGATACAGAACTGAATCCGCTCGATGTGCCGCTCGCAACCGACTATCTGCTGCAGCTCACGGCGAAAGGCGCCATGAAGCGCATAAGATTCGACCGCGTGGTACCGAATTTTGTGGCGCAGCAGCGAGAAGTGCTGATTGACGAGCCACTCCAACGCGACGAAATCAGTCGCAGTCGTCTCGTGCGCGGCAACTTGAGCTGGGGCTCGAACATCGGCAACGCGTCACGTTTCCCAGGCCGCGGCCCGGGCGCCGCGTACGACACCGGCCCGGCGGTCTACGTCTTTGCCCACACGCCGCAGCCGCACAACGAGGGCGATTTCGCCGCGCTGGGTCGTATCATCAACGGCATGGACGCTGTCGACAAGATGGAACTCGGCGACTACGTGAAGTCGGTGCGCGTACTGAAGCCGGGAGAGAAGTAGGGCGCAATAGCGTATGTTCTCAGCAGGTCCCCACTGGAGCTCATCGTGACTCGATCCATCTCGCGCCTCATCGCGCGCACTGCACTCACGTTCGCGATCGTCGCGCTTCCGTCCGTTATCGCCGCGCAGTCGCCACTCGCGAATGTGAAGTGGCGTTCCATCGGCCCCGTGAACACCAGCGGCCGCATCGACGACATCGCCGTCGCGCGCGCGTACGGCGAGCCCGACATCATCTACGTGGCCACCGCGAGCGGCGGCGTCTGGAAGAGTTCCAACAACGGCACGTCATGGTCGCCAGTCTTCGACGGCACTGACGCGATGATGTCCATCGGTGCAATTGCCGTCGCGCAGTCCGCGCCGCTCGTGGTCTGGGCCGGCACGGGCGAAGCGAACACCAGGCAGAGTTCGAGCTGGGGCGACGGTGTTTACAAATCGACCGACGCCGGCAAGACCTGGACGAACATGGGCCTCAAGGACTCGAAGTCGATCGGGCGAATCGTCATCGATCCCACCGATGCGAACAAGGTGTACATCGCCGCAGGCGGGCATCTCTGGGGGCCGAACGCCGAACGCGGTGTGTTTCGCACGACCGACGGTGGACGTACCTGGACGAAAGCGCTCTACGTGGACGTGAACACCGGCGCGACTGATCTCGTCATGGATCCATCGAACCCGAAAGTGCTCTACGCCGCGATGTACCAGCGGCAGCGCCGCGCCTGGGGATTCAACGGCGGTGGCCCTGGCTCGAACATCTATAAGACAGTGGATGGCGGCGTCAGCTGGACGAAACTCACGAACGGTCTCCCGGCCGGCGACAAGGGACGCATCGCGCTCTCGCTCGCCGCGAGTGATCCGAAGGTCGTCTACGCCACGGTCGAAGCACGCGCGGGCGGCACCGGCATCTATCGCACGCTCGACGGCGGCACCACCTGGGCAAAGACGTCGAATCTCAATACGCGTCCGAATTACTTCTCGCAGATCCGCATCGATCCACGCGATCCCGCCAACATCTACACCCTCGGCTCGAATCGCGGTTTCTACATCTCCAACGACAGCGCGAAGAGCTTCACCGAGCTGTTCAGCAATGTGCACGGTGAAGACCACGCGCTCTGGATCGATCCGGATTCACCGAACCATCAGATCATCGGCGGTGACGGCGGCATTTCCATCACCTGGGATCGCGGCAAGACCTGGGATTTCCGCCGCAACATGCCCCTCGGCCAGTTCTATGAAGTGGACGTGGACAATAGCGTGCCGTTCCGCATCTGCGGCGGCCTGCAGGACAACGGCGTGTGGTGTGTGCCGAGTGCCGTGCGCAACCGGAATGGCATCGCTGATCGCGAAGGATGGAACATCGGCGGCGGCGACGGATTCCATGCGCACTTTGATCCGGCGAATAGCTCGCTCGTGCTGCAGTCGTCGCAGAACGGCAATGCGGCGTGGGTAAACATCGAAACGCTCGAGCGGCAGGGCGCGCGTCCGGGGACAGGCGATCGTCCGGCGGTTGGCGGCGGTCGTGGTGGTCGCGGTGCGGTTCCCGCAGCCGGCGCCGCGCCCGCGGCTGGTGGTGAAGGTGAGGCGGGTCCCGGCGCAGGAGGACGTGGCGCCGCGTATCGCTGGAACTGGGACACGCCGATCATCGTCTCGACGCGCAATCCGAAAATCTGGTACATGGGCGCGCAGATGCTCTTCAAGAGCACTGATCGCGGCTCAAGCTGGACGAAGATCAGCGGCGACCTGTCGCTCAACGTTGATCGCGACACACTGAAGATGATGGGCGCCGTGGTTGGCACCGACGCGCTCTCGCGCCATGACGGCCAATCGAACTACGGTTCGCTCACCGCGATTGGTGAATCGCCGGTTGATCCGCTCGTGGTGTACACCGGCAGCGACGATGGGCAGGTGCAGGTCACAAAGGATGGCGGCAAGACCTGGACAAACATCACGTCCAAAATCGATGTGCCGCAGCAAACGTACGTGAGCACGGTTCTGCCGTCGCGGCACAAGGCCGGCCGCGTGTATGTGACCTTCGATGGGCACTACGCCGACGACTACAAGGCGTACGTCTTTGTGAGCGAGGATTTCGGCGCCACCTGGAAGTCGCTCGCGGGCGGACTTCCCGAGACGTCAGTGAATCGCATTCGCGAGCATCCGAAGAACGCGAAGCTGCTCGTGGTCGCGCATGAGCGCGGCGTGCACTTCTCCAACGATGGCGGTGCGAGTTGGAAGTCGCTCGCGACCAACATGCCGACCGTGTCCGTTGACGATGCCGTCTTCCAGGAGCGTGACAATGCACTGGTGGTGGGCACGCATGGCCGCGGCATCTGGGTGCTCGACGATGTTGGCGCGCTTGAAGGGATGACCACTGAAGCACTGGCGGCCGACGCGGTACTGATGCCGATTCCGCGCGCGCGCATCATGAGCACGTTCTCGCCGCAGGCATGGTACGGAGCTGGTGAGTTCTTTGCGCCAAACCCGGAATGGAACGCGGTCCTCTCGTACAACATTCGCGACGGCGCGTCCGGCTCGGCCGAAATCGCCGTCATGGATGCGACAGGAAAGACGATTCGCACGCTGCGTGGCCCGGTGAACAAGGGAATGAATCGCGTCATCTGGGATCTGCGCTACAGCTCGCCTGTTGATTCAGCGAACGCACCGGTCGCGGCCGGTGGTCGCGGCGGTGGTCGCGGTGGACCGCCGGCTGCAGTGCCCGTTGGGTTCCCAGGTGCAGTTGACGTGC
>Ga0214919_10005793_pt1 | contig 17287 bp, 13 predicted proteins | sample LL1503_MetaG_FD_177994 | JGI IMG/M metagenome (GOLD analysis project Ga0214919, IMG submission 177994) | Freshwater microbial communities from Lake Lanier, Atlanta, Georgia, United States - LL-1503 | ecosystem: Environmental > Aquatic > Freshwater > Lake | place: USA: Georgia | collected...
ATATTCTATGGAAGAATATAGTGATGAGAAATTATTAGGTTATTATAATGATTTATATAAATCAATATCAAATTCAAAATTAAAAAAAAAATTAAATATTATTGATTTAAATAAAAAAAAAGGAAAAAATGATAAATTAACAAATTTAAAGAAAATAGTAGAAAAAGAAAATAAGTATGTAAATTTAATAATATCAGATTTTACTCTTAAATGGAAAAATGAATTACATAAAGAACAAGAATTTTATGAAATTTTTATAAAAAGTATAGTTAATGCGTTAAAAATTCAAGCTAAAAATGGTAATTTTATTATTAAAATTTTTGAAACATTAACTAAAGTTTCATTAAAATTAATACATATATTAACTTTTTTATATGATGAAGTTTTTATAGTAAAACCATATTTTTCTAAACAATATGATTCAGAAAAATATTTAATATTAAAAAATTTTAAATTTAATTATGAAGATAAAGAAGATAAAAATAAATTAAATAAATTTTTATTATCATTAGAATCAATAATAAAAAATATAGATAATTCAAAATATATATTTGATATATATTCTAATATAACTATTCCAAATAATTTAATTGAAATATTTAAAACAATAAATACAGATATTGGAAATCAACAACAAATAGTATTAAATGAAATTATAAAATATATTAATGAAAAAAATTTTTTTGGTGATAAATATCATAAATTTAAAGATATTCAAATTGAATCTACAATGTGGTGGATATCTAATTTTTTTCCATCTAATAATTTATTAGAAAAAAATAAAGAATTTTTTAAAGAATTATATTCTTTATAATTTATTTTTTATTTGTAAAAAAAAATAATAAGCTAAAAATGCTGCCATAATTTGAGCTATTATATAAGCGGCTAATTCATTATTAGTTAAATTTGAATGTAACCATGATGCTATTGAAACAGCCGGATTCAAATGACATTTTGATATTGGATGTACTAATAAACAACATGCACTTAATGCAAAACCTAATTGTAACCATACAAATGGTCTATTAGTAGGATTTGAAGTATTAGTTATATTAAAAATAATTGATATAAAAAAAAAAGTTCCTATAAATTCTGCTATAAATTTATCTAACATTATATATATATATATATTATTTATTTTTATATTTATTTTTTATATTTCTTTTTTTTAAATAATATTATTTTTAAATATTATTATTGTCTAAATAATATTATTTTATTATTTATATTATTATTCATTATATATCTAATTAAATAATTTTAGCTTAGTATAAAAAAAATTAAAATAATATTATTATCTTATTTTTATAAAATAGTTATTCTAATTAAAAGACATATTGAAGCTAAATAAAAATAATAATTTTTTATAAATTTATTATTTTTATATGAATTTATTTATGTTTAAAATAATAAATATTATAAATTTAAAGATATTCAAATTGAATCTATCATGTAGTAAATATATAATTTTTTAAAAGAATTATATTTTTTATAATTTATCTTTTATTTGTAAAAAAAATAAATAAGCTAAAAAAGCTCCAATAATTTGTGCTGTTATATAAACTGATAATTCATTATTAGTTAAATGTGAATTTAACCATGATATTAATGAAATAACAGGATTCAAATGACTATTTGAAATAGGATGTACTAATAATAAACATGCACTTAATGCAACACCTGCTTGCATCCATATAAATGGTTTATTATTTGGATTTGAAGTATTAGTTATATTTAAAATAATTGATAATAAAAAAAAAGTTCCTATAAGTTCTCCTATAAATTTATCTAACATTTATATATATATATATATATATATATATTATTTTTTAAAAAATAATTATAGATTTTAAACTAAATTCTTTATTTTTTATACTTATAATATTATTTTTAATTTCAAAAGTAAAATTTGATAATAAATTAAAATTATATTTTAAAAAATTATTTAAACTATTATAATTAATTTTATCTGGAAAATTTTTTTTTAATAAATGTATATAATATTCATCAAGACTATTAAAATTAATAAAAACATTATTTATATCTTTTACAACTTTTGAAGATTGAATACTTACCATATCTTTTACATTTTCACATATAATATTATTATCTATAGAATAATATACCTTTCTTATACCTACCATTTTCATCATATCTAAACAATTAAAACAAGGTCTGGAATTACATAAATCATTATTCTTATTAATTCTAATTACTATTAAATCTAATTTATTATTCTTCTTTGGTAAAAAAACTTTATTAGTATTTTTATTATAATAAAATGATCTACCAAAATATGATATAATTGCATTTGCTTCTGCATGTAATGTACATATATTACATCCAAATAATTTATTTTTTTGTATATTTGTACATGGTTTACACATAACTTTATTACCTGATATAAGAGTAGCAGATAATTTTTTATCAGTATCATTATTTTTAGCAGCATTGTTTATTAAAAGTTCAACTATAGGTCTTTTGATCATTTTTATTTATATTAGTTATTAAGTATTTAATTATAAATAATAAATATTCAATTTTTTATAAAAAATTGAAAAAAAGAATAAAAAAAATATTAATATATTTTTGTATGAATAATAATAAAAGTAATTTTATAGATATTATTATTAATGTTTCTAAAAAAAGCAACATTAATAATAAATATGTTTGTATAATAACATATCGTGATAAAATAATATCTACAGGATATAATAGATTTAAACCATTCTCTAATAAAATACAAGAATCTAATTATGAAAGTAATAAACATAGTATTCATGCTGAAAAAGATGCTATAATGAAAATTAAAAATAAAAATATATTACAACATTGTAAAATTTATATTTATAAAATTAAAAATAATAATGAATTAGAACTAGGAATACCATGTCCAATGTGTTATAATTTATTAAAAAAATATAATATTACTAAATTGTGTGAATTATAAAAAATTATTTTATTTTATATTTTAATGATAGAAAAACCAAAATATGATAAAAGAATTTATGAATATTTAAAATTACCTAATGGTATAAAATGTGTTTTAATAAATGATTCAGAATTAAATAGTTCAACTATTGCTGTCAATTTAAGTGTAGGACATTATAATAATCCTAAAGAATTTGGGGGATTAGCACATTTTTTAGAACATGTTTTATTTTTAGGTAGTAAAAAATATCCAATTACAAATCATTTTTTTAATAAATTAGCTGAATATAATGGTACATCAAATGCATATACTGAATTTTTTTCTACAAATTATTATTTTAATGTTTATGATAATGGATTATTTGAAATTATAGATATATTTAGTAGATTTTTTATTGATCCTTTATTTGATGAAAAATATATTAATAAAGAAATTAATGCTGTTCATAATGAACACTTAAAAAATATTAATTCTGATGAATGGAATCTTCATCAATTAAAATATTATTTAATAAATAAAGATTCCACTTTAAATAATTTTATTACAGGATCAAAAGAAATATTAGATAAACCTAATATTAGAGAAATTTTAATTGATTTTTATAATAAATATTATAACCCAAAAAATATATCTATTTGTATTATCTCTTCTAAATCTATATCTGATTTAAAAAAAATAATTAGTGATACTTTTGGTAATATAGAATGTAAAGAAAATATTATAGAAACATCTAATAGAATAAACAAACCATTTTATTCAAATAATATAAATAAAACATATCATATTAAAACAAATGGTGATATGTATAAAATTTATTATATGTGGGAAATACCTGAATATATAGATAATTATTTAACTAAAGATTTTGAAATATTAAAATTTATTTTATTATATCAATCAGAAAATTCATTATATTTTTATTTAAAAAATATAGGATATATAAATTATTTAGATATTACATTTAAAAATGAAGGTGTTTTTATTTTATCTATATCAGTTACTTTACATGGTAAAAATAATTTAGATTTAATTGAAGATATTATATTTTCTACATTAAATTTAATATATACCTTTAATATTAAATCAATAGCAACTTATTTAAAAAATATTAATAAATCAAATTTTGATGAAATGCCTAAATTAGATACTGAACAATTATGTTTTTTATTATCTAATAATTTACATTATTTTAATGAAGAAAATCTTATTTCTTCAGATTTTTTAATATTTGAAATAAAAGAAACTAATGAATATATAGACTTTTTTAAAAAATATATTAATAAAAATAATTTTATTAAAATTATCGCAACTCCAATATTAGTAAATGAACATGAATTTACTAATTTAGATTATATTAAAATATTTCAATATGACTTATTTTATTCTTTTTTACATGAAAATACTAGAAATATTAATAAAGATTTGAATTTAGATTTAGATGGTATTGATATTAATAATAATTACTTAAATATAAATACTAAATTTATACCTGATTTAGATAAATATATGATTCCTATTTTATATAATAAAAAACAATGGTATGGAGGTAGCTCTAAATATGGAGAACCTATAATTAATATATTATTACATTTTAATAATTCAAAATATTATAAAAATATAAAAAATCACTTATTAACTGATATTTGTATAAAAATATTAAATTATTTAATTAATATAAAATTAAATAAAGCTATCTTATTAAATTATAATATTTATTTTACACAAAATTATTTACATGATGATATTAGTATAAATATAAGTATGCCTAATGATTTAAAAAATTTATTTATATTAATTAATGAAATATATGATTTTATTTCAAATATTAATACTTATTTTAAAAAATTATCAGTAATTTATATTGATAATTTATTAAAGAAAATTATTGATGATCTTAATAATATTAAATTTTTTAATCCATCCCAATATAGTGGATTCCTTATTAAATCTAAATATTCATTAAAAAAATTATTAAGAACAACTTACAAACTTAAATATTCTACTATTGAAAAATATATAAAAAATATATTTAATGAATCTTCTTTAACAACTATAATTTATGGTAATATTGAATTAAATAATGATATTAAAAGTTTATTTGTTAATTATGAAAATTTTTTAAATATAAATAATTATAAAATAGTTTTATTCAATAATATTTATAATAGAATAAAAAAACATACAAATCCTAAAGAAAAATCTAATTGTATTTCTTATTTTTTTAAGATAGGTACATTTTGTCCTTATGAGTATGTTTTATTAAAATTATTTATTTTATTAGTTAATAATGAATTTTTTAATTTTATGAGAACGGAAAAACAATTAGGATATTTAGTAGGTATGCAAATATTAACATATAATAATAATTATTATATATTACAAAAAATTCAATCAACAAAACCTATAAATGAAGTTGAAAATTTATTAAATTATTTTAATAACAATATTTTTGATTTATTAAAAACATTTGATATAAAAAAATATATTGATATATTAAAAAAAGATTTTGAAGAAATTTATGATAATTTAAGTCAATTATATGATAATTATTATGAAGAAATTATATCTAGAGATTATTTATTTAATAAAAATAAATTATTATTAAATCAATGTAATAAAATTAATTATCAAGATTTATTATATTTTGTTAAAAAATATTTTAATAATGATAATCTTATTAAACTTATTATATTAGGTAATTAAAATTGAAATAATAATAATTTTTAAATTTATTATTTAAGTAATTATAATATGAATAATAAACTTACTAAAATAAATACTTGTAATTTAAAATATACCTATAATATAATATTAAAACAAATCTTAAATGAACAAAATAAACATACTAAAAAAATAGCCATTAATCAAAGACATATTTATGATACAGATATAATAGAATTATTAGCTGATCCTTATGATAATATGTGCGAAGATGAATTAATATTATTCAAAAAAAATATATGTTATCTAAAATATAGATGTGAAGATATTCATTGTGAAAAATATCATTATGAAGGTCATAAAAATGTTTTAATTATTGATTAACTTTATTTTTTGCGAATACCTCTTTTTTCTAGTAGTATTTTTATTTCTTGTTGCTCATTAAGTTCTTTATGAAAATGATCTATTCTATCTTTAATCCATGATTTAAAACATAGTTTGATATTTTCATCTGATAATAAATTTATTAATTCATCATAAAATTTATATAATGTTAATATAAAATTATATTGATGAATTTTCCAATATATATCTCTTAATTCTTCAGAAATTTTTAATGTTTTTAAATAGTCAGCCTTTATTAGAGAACTAATATCATTAATTGCTTCTTGTTTAAGTTTATTTAAAATTGTTAATATTGGTTCAGGTAGATTATTTTTATTATTAATTAATATTATTAATATATAACAAAAAAAAACAATTAAATTAAAAGGATATACTAAAAAATAATCTTCAAAATTAATATTATTAATTTTAAAATTTTGCATACCTGATATTATTTGTTGTTTATTTGTTTTTAAAGAAAAATTTTTTTTAAAAAATGTTATAAAAGTGTTTTCTTTTTCTTTTTCCTTTACTTCTACTTCTAATATAAACTTCTTTTCATACCAAATTTTCTCTATTAAAAATAATATAAAATTATCAATGAAAGTAACATTATTTTTTTCATTAGAGTATGTTGAAAAAAAGCTTTTAAAAGCTTCTATTAAATTTAGTTCATATTCATCATCATCATCAATTTCTATAGCAGAACCTCCTAACATTTTAGATAATAAATATTTATTTTTATATTTTAAATATTTATTTTTTAATTCCATATATAATATATTATATTTTTATATAATATATTATATAAATTTATAAGATCATTTTTCTAATCATATTACAAATTATAGTTGACTTTAATAATAATATTTTCTATAATTATTTTTTTAATATATTATTTATTTTGTATTTTATATTATTTAATAAATATATTTATTTATGTATTTAGTTTATTTACCATAATGATTTTAAAAATGATTTACTAGAAGATTCAGAATTTTTTTTACATTTTTTAGAAAATATAACTTTCAATTTAATAAATTCTAAATATTGGCTTAATAATATAGATTTATCAGTAGTATATTTTTTATTAAGTAATAGATTAACTTCGTTAATAAAATCTTTATCACATATATATTCTTTTTTTTTAAAATTATTTAAACCATCTTTTACTATTTTATTATATTCATAAGTATCTCCATTCATATTATATATTTTAAATAAGTCATGATAAAAATCAGGATATATTAATAATTGTGAAAAATTAGTAATATATTCAATATCATCTTCATTAAGCATTAAAAATATTGCTAAATAATCTTTTGAATCTGATGAAACAGAAGGAGATGCTTGTCGAGAAATAAATAATAATATATTTTTAATTTTTTCAAACTTAACATTATCATTATACTTAGATAATAGATCAGTAAGATTATAATCTTCTAAACATAAACATAAGTCAAATAATTTAAGCTTATTATTTGATACTTTTAAATTATGTAATATGTTAATGATTATTTTTTTGTTAATGATTATTTCTATTTTTTTTAAAATAGGAATAAGATTAACAATACCTGTAGGCATATCATTTTTCATTAATTGAAATAAAGAAATAAGTGTTTCTTTACTATCCTCAGGTAATCCTTTTAAAAATTTCATATCACTTTCTTCATAGTGAATACCTATACCTTCTAAAATAACTTTAAATTGATCATCTTTAGATAATGGTTGATCATCTGCTGTAGATAATTGTTTATCATCTTTTGGTAAGGATATTATTAATTTGTTAATCTTTTGTAATTTTAATATAATATCATTTAAGAATTCTTGATTTATAAAACAATCTTTAATATATTCATCCACATACTTATCAATTTCATTAAATAATTCATCTAATTCTGAAGAATTAGAATTATAAGATAAAAATAATTTGGAAATACTATTTAATTCTTTTAAAAAATTTTCTTTAAACTCATTATAATGAATAATACACTGTGTTTTATCTCCTTCTAATATTATTTTATCAGGATGTATAAATAATGCAATATTTATTATTTTTGTTTTTAATTTATTACATTTTTCTACATATTTATTAGTATGTACAGGTGTACTACTACTACCTCCTGATAATTCAATATATTTATTTTTATATTTTGCATATTTTTTATAATATATTTTATCCATTGTATATTATAATTTATATTTTAATTATAAAAATATATAAAATTTTTAATATTATTAAAAAAGATTAAAATTTTTTATTTTAAATTAATAAAGAAATAAAAAAGATTAAAATTTTTTATTTTAAATTAATAAAGAAACAAAAAAAATTAAAATTTATGTGTATTTTTTTTTAAAACCAACTATGATTTTAGTACGAAGTAATTTTATAATTATAAAACTAGCTATTATATTATATAAAAAGTTAAAAAAATCTTTGATTTTTTTCTGTTGCCAAAAAACTCATAAAAAAATTAATAATTTTTTATAAGTTGTTCTAGAATAATCTTTATAGATATATTAAATAAATTTCTTTAAAAAAATAAAATTTATATTTTTATCTAATTAATCTTTATTAATAATTTATTATAATTAGAATAAATTATTAATAAAAATTATTTCTAGTTTTATTATTATAAATTATAGTTTTTTAAAGAAATTTTAATATTATATCTATAATCAAGTTAATAAACTTCATATAAATAAAAATTTAAAAAACAACAATTATTTTTAATAAATATATCAAAATTAAAATATTTATTATATTTTATTCTAATAGTATTAATATTTTGATTTTTTTATATTACTATATTTTTATATATCGCTTTAAATAAAAAATTATTTAATTTATTTGTATTAAATATTTTTTTTATAACTTGTAAATTAAAAATACTAATTAATAAAATAAATCATAGTATCTATATCCAATTGTATAATATCTTATTATATAGCTTAATTTATTATATAAATACTATCTAAAAAAATATTATAAATTAAGCTTATAATAATACTTTTTTTATAAATAAATTTAATTAATATAGGCATTTTAAATTTCAAAGATATAATATATATCATTAGATAATATTTTTATATTATTGAAATAAAGAATTTAAATAGATCTCCTATCTGTAGGGACAATTTCTAAATTATTTTTTTTTAAAGACGAAGATAACCTAGAAGGCATTCTAAAAGGCATTGAAGGCATTGAATGCCTTTTTAAAGGCGTATATGACTTAGATGAACTGTCAGATTTTTTATAATATATATCCAATAAAGAATGTATTAATTGATTTTTTTCATATTCATTTTTTTTACTTATTTTATTAATAAATTCATTATAAAAATCAGTATCTTGTGGATATTCAAATAAAATGTTTAATACACCTAATAGTTGGGTTTCATCTAATTTTGATAATATATCAATTAGTTCTTTATCAAATGTAAAATCTAATTTATCAATTAGCTTTTTTATAATTATATCTTCCTTAAAATTTTTTAATAAACTTAATATATTCAGTGTTTTATCTATATAATGAATATTAATAAATATTCCTAAATTTATTATTAATTTAGATAATATATTAATGAGTTTTTTCATATATCCATCATCTATAAATTGATTTAATTCATTAAATGTAAAAATATAATCTTGTAAATTACTATTAGGTGGACATTAAATTAATATTTTATTAATTATATCTGTTTTATTATCTTCACTTATATAAAGACACCTTTTAAATATTTTGTCATATTTATGATCAGAGGCACCTCCTTTTAATAATTCTGTATATTTATTTTTATATTTAGCATATTTAATATAATATTTTTTATCCATTATATAATATAAATTATATTTAAATTATTTTAATTTAAATATAATATTTCTTATCCATTATATAATATAAATATAATTTATAATATTGAATCTTTTTTTTACACATTTATAAATATTATAAAAACCTACAAAAAAAATTATATTATTTAATAAAAAATATGATTAATAATATATATATAATTTAAATAAAAATAAAAGTTAGGTAAGAAATTAATATATTTAGTTTGTATAAATATAGATTATATCTTTGAATATCTTCTTTGTATAACAAAAAATTATTAAATTTATTAAAAATAGTTATATTTTAATAACTTTGATTCATAAAATATAATCAATATATCTTTTATATTAATTATATTTTAAATTATTATACGATGATATAATTTAAGTAAATATTTATTTATAAATTTAATAATTTTTTTGTTATACAAAGAAGATATTCATCTTTATATCATTTTTATTAATAATTATATCTAGTAAATTTTTAATTTATTAATTATTATTTTTTAATATATAGAGTATTATATTATATTAAAATTTATCTAAACTTAGTTTTAATAATAAAAAGTGTATCATGATCTAATTAAACTTGTATTTTTAAACATTCTATTATTTGATTATTAAATTTAATAATTTTAATAATCAAATTTTATTTTGTTTATTTTTAATTATAGAATTTTTTATTTATTGTAAATATCTAAATATATATTCTTTATCATTATATCTTTTCATATAGTCTATATTTTCTATAGCTTCAATAATATTTAAAACAAAGTCATATAATTTATATCCTAATATAGTTAAAATAAATATATTTAGTATATATTTAATAATAAAAAATATTTATTATAAATATATTTATATATTTTATTACATAATTTAGTAATAAAATATATATGGAAGAAATAAATAATAATAATCTTATTGTTAATATTATTTATTTTATATATTCAATAAATAATTTATTATTAATGAAAGATAATATTTTAATATAAGTTTATTTAATTAAATAAACAAAGATAAATATTTTATTTTTTTTTTATTAATTTTTTAATCAACAATATCAAATTTTTCTTCTTTATCTAAATTTTCTATAAATTTGTCTTCTTTATCTAAATTTTCTATAAATTTGTCTAATAAAGTTGATATATTTGTTAAATATTCACTTATTTTAAATTGATCATTAGCATTTTTTATATTTTTTATATTTGTCTCTAAATTAGACTTAAAATCATAATATTGATATTCATTATTATTTTTAAATTTATTTTTTATATAATTTATATCAAAATCTATATTATTTGCTAGTATTGGAAACTCTAAATTAAGTATTTTAATAATTTTACTGATTGCATTTAATACTAGCAATAAGTCTGAATGATTTGATATACTACTACCTCCTAATAATTTTATATATTTATTTTTATATTTAGTATACTTTTCATAACTAGAATATTTAATATTCATTAAAAATAAATAGATATTATTTTTTAATATTAATAGAAAATTTGTTATTAACATATTAATAAAGTTTATTCTAAAATAATAAATAAAATTTAAACTTATATTCTTAATAATAATAATTTATATGAATAAAGGTAAATAATAGTAAATATAGACTATATTTATATTTAAAAATATCATTAGCGATTTAGATAAATATAAATAAATATAAATAAAGTCTATATTTAGAAGATAAATTATATCATTAATAATTATATTTTTTTTTTTTATTTAATTTTTTAGATTTTATATCAATTATATATACATAACATTAAACATAAAAATTATAAGAACTAGATATAAATTATATAATTCAATAAAAAAATTATTTTTCTAAACAAGTTATTTTTTTATTATCAGTAGGATATGAATTTCTATTTATAAATAATTTACAATCAATAGCAGCTTCTTTTAAAACATGTTCAAATTGCTCTATCAATTTATTTTTTTTTTTAACATGAGACCAAATATATTTATCTATAGTAGTAATATTTTTATAAGTAGCTAAATAAATGAAAACATCAACAAATCTTCTATTTTTAGGTAAATCTTTATGAGAACAAAATCTAATAGCTCTACCCATAATTTGCAGCATTCTAGCCATATTCCAATATGGTTCCATAATATGAACTTGTTCTACTCTAAACAAACTAACGCCTTCTTTAATACTAGGGCTACCTAACATTATTTTAATTAATTCACCATTAATATTTTCTTTTTTATTAAAAATCATTTTAATTTTTTCTTTAATGTGTAAAGGCTCATCACCTGACCAAATAGAAAAAAATTTATTTTTATATTTATTATTACCTTCGTGATTAATATAATTTTTCCATCCATGAAATTCTAAAAATTTAATAAAACATTTAATTCCCCCATATTCTTTAAAATTAGAATAAACAAAAACAGGACCTATAGATTGATTTATTTTTTGGATTATTCTATAAAATTTAATAGAATAATTAGTAATATTTTTCATTAATAATGTTTCATTTTTTAAAGATTTATATCCTGCTTCATTAATTAATTTATTAGGAAAAGCAATATTTGAAATCATTCTAGGTCCTAAAAAAAAGTTCTGTGGCATATTAAATATATTTAAATCATCTAATTTATTATTTTTTATGTTTTCTTTACTTAAACTTGCTTTATAACTCTTATATTGAAATTTACACATATTACATTTAATTGTTTTTAATTTAAATTTAGGATATGCTTGAGGTGGAGCCCCTCTATAATATGATATTAATCCATTAATTTTATTTTTAAAAGTATTAATATTAATCATATTTTTATAATTTTTAATAAAATCTAAATTAAATTTTTCAATATCAAATAAATTATCAGTTCTTAATAAATTCAATGTTAAAGCAATTTCAACAGGTTTATCAAACATTGGGGTTGCACTTAATAAAATAATTTTTAGAGTATTATTTGATTTATTAATAATATATTTTAATTGATTATAAAATGTACCATTTAATGATATCATATTTTGAATTTCGTCAATAATTAATAAAGTATCATTAAGATTTTTAATTTTATTTTCTTGAATTAATGCAATAAATTTATGATATGAATATATAGTATAATATTTATCAATTCTTTTATTTATTTTATTTATTATTTCATTATATCTTTTATCAGTATAATCTATTTTAGATAAAATAGATCTTTCACTTGATTTAACATAATTTATATTAGTACATTCAGACATTAATTCTGTTTTAAAATTACCTATTAATGCTGCAGGTAGAACAACAACAATATTTAATTTTTTTTTAAATTGTTCAGCTATTGATATAGCTGTACATGTTTTACCTGAGCCAATTTGATGATATAATAATATACCTCTAATATTATTATTAACATACCAAGGACTATATTTACTAGATAATATTTGACTTAGATATAATTGTTGAGGTTGTAATTTAAATTTTTTTTTTTTTGGAAAACAAAAACTTTCCATATTTTCATTAGATTTAGGAATAATAAGTTTATCATCATTATTTTTTAAAAAATTATCTATATCATTTTTAAATTTAGTCATTATTTAATAATGATAGATTTTATTTTTATTATTATATTTATTTTTAAGTAATAAAAATTGAATTAGATATTAATAATAAACAAAAAAAATTGAAGTATTTAATCATTTTTATAAACTTCTTTATAATTAAGCATAATGGCAAGTTCTTCTAGTGATATATTTAATATAGATATAACTGAAAATAATGATAATGAAAATAATGAATATAATAATTTTGTAACAATTAAAAAAAAATCTAAAACTTTAGTTAGAGAATTTATGGTTAATGGTCAATTAAGTACTTGTTGTAAATCATGGTGGAATTATAATTTAAGTAATAAATATGAAAAATATAAATATGTTTGTACACATGATAATAATGATTATAATTTTCCACATCCTAATTTATGTAGTCATCATATGATATCTAGTTGTTCATTTGGTTCAAGATGTAATAAAATTCATCCTGATGAATATAATGTTACAGAAAATTATAATACAAATTATAATACAAATTATAATATAAATTATAATACAAATAATAATACAAATAATAAATTAGTATGTAATGATTATTGTGAAATAATAACAATCAATGGTGTTAAAACAATAGTTTGTAAAGGATTTATTGATATGTGTAAAAAATTTGGTGAAAATAAAGAAGTAAATAATAAATGTTCAGTAAATCATCATAAATATGATCCAAAATATCCTCATTTACATAATATTAAATTATGTGGAAAAATGTTTAGTAATAAATGTAGATTTGGTAATAATTGTAAATATATTCATGTTCCTGAATATGATAAATCAATTAACTATAATAATAATAATAATACTAATAATAATACTAATAATTATAGAATTAAAACAGCAATGTGTCCTAATTTTATGTCAAATTATTATAATAAAGATGTAGCATCATGTACAAGAAGTTATTGTCATTTTGCACATAATTTTGATGAACTTAATTATATTGAATCAAAGAAATTATTTGAAAGTAATATTAGAAATATTCCAATACAATTAATATTTGAAGAATTATATTTAAATATTAAAAATAATTTAGAAACAATAAATAAAATATATTTAACATTAGGTGAATCAAGAATTATATTACCTAGTCCTATTCCAAAAAATTTTCCAACTTTATTAAAAATATGGTGTAATTTATTAAAGAAAGTCAAAAAAGAAAAATTAGATAATGATTTTAAATTATCTTCACCTTTAATAGATGATTATGTATGGGCTCTTAATGGAAAATTAGAATTATGTAATCAAGATATTGATTGTGAATATAGAAAATTATTAAAAAATATTCCTGAAATAAAGAAAATAAAAAAAGAAGATATATGTATTCATAGTATTAATTGTACATCAGGAATACATATATCTAATATAGATGAAAATTATAATATAAAATTAATTTGTTTGGAAGAATTATATGATAATTGTACATGTAATTTAAAAAATGATAGAACTTTTTTAAAAAATCAATTAGAAGATCTTATAAATAAACATTTAGATCTTCATAAACAAAATAATGATAATAAGATATTACATAATAAAATTAAATTAGAACAATTAATAAATATATCATTTAATAATATTAAAATATTAGCATATAAGTATTTGTATACTTTTAATAAAATACATTTAGTTAAAGATTATAATTATTCAAAGTTAACATCATTAAATTTTTTCAAATCAGAAAAATTTGATTTTGATAAAATTAATTTTGATGATTTAGATGAATTAGATATAGATACTAAAATGTTTTATGATAATTTAAATATTATTAAAAAAAATAATATGATAGCATATTTAGAAAAAATATCTAATTATAAAAAAGCAATATCAAAAATTAGTTATTTTTATAAATTATATAAATTTAATAAATTATTATTAAAACATAATTTTAATAATGAAGTAGAAAAAATTTATATTCTTACAGGAGCATATATGTATATGTCATTAATACTTTTTATTAAAGATTTTAAAACTACCAAAATATTTCAAAATTGGTATAATAATAATTTAAATTGTTCATATGAAGTTTTTAAAAATGATATAGATCATAAATATTGTATATGGAATGATATTGAAGATGAACCTAATATAATATTTGAATCAGAAAAAAATAAATATAGAGATTTTTGGTCTTGGTATTATAAAATACCTTTAGAAAATGATATTAAAATAGTTGGTAATTCTTCAGATATTGCAATAGCCGCACCAATATTATTTAATGAATATTTAGATAAACAAAAACCTACATTTAAAATTAAATTTGATGAATGGTTAGAACAAAATAATTATACTAATATTATTAATATATTTAGATCATCTATTAATATTAGTTTCAATACAGTAACACAATATGTTAAATTAAATATTAATAATATGTCTATTGAAGAATTTTCATTATATAATATAATTGATATTTCTAATTGGATTAAAATTAATAATGATAGATTAGTACTTTTAGATAAAATAATTAAAAAAAAATTTGATTGTGTTAATTATTTAGAAGAACCTATATCTATTGATACATATATAAATAATAAAGATATTTATTATGAATTCTTTTTAGAAGGATGGTGGTATCATTATAATGGAAATATTGAAGAATATTTTAAAGCTAAAAGTAATGGTTGGAATCATATAAATTCAGGATTTGGTGCAAGAGCTTCTGATTCAGAAGAAATTATAAAAAAATATGAAGAAAAAATTAAAAATAAAATGATAGTTGATAATAGTTTTCAAGATGTTTTATCTACATTTATATCTAATGATACTGAAAATAATAGATATAATATGTTAAAAAAAGGATGGAATAAATCACCTAAATCTTCTAAATCATCAAAATCATCTAAATCGCCTAAATCATTTTTAATATCTGATTCTGAATCTGATTCAAGTTCAGATTCAAGTTCAGATTCAAGTTCAGATTCAAGTTCTGATTCAGATTCAAGTTCTAATTCTGATTCAAGTTCAGATTCAGATTCAAGTTCAGATTCTGATTCAGATTTTGAATTTAATAATTTAAATAATATAAATAATTTTAATAATAATAGAAATAATCAATTATATAAAATGATGACTAATAGTTTAACTAAATATTATTTTTATAGTGGTGATGAAATAGATAATAATTTAGAAAAATGGATATTTATAGGTCCTTTTCCTTCATTAAAAATAGCTGAATATATGTTAAAAGAACTTAAACATTATAATAAAGAAACTAGATCATGTGGATTAAGTTCAAAAATAATAAAAAAAGCAGATATTCAAAATACATATCATGTAGCTTATAATCCAGCTATATCTAGAAATAAAATAAATAAAAGTTTAAAATCTGGTAATAATCCAAATGAATGGATTATTGATTTCCTTAATACTTTAAAACCAAAGTTTAATGGATCTGATTTTTCAACAAATTTACCATTTATGCCAATGACATTAGATATTGAAAATAAAAAAGTTTATGTAAAACAAGAAATAATAAAAAATAAAATTATAATTGATAAAAATAATAAAAATAAATTATCAAAAGAAGATATTTTATTTAATAAATTAGAAAAAAAAAGATTAGAATTAATAAAAATAGAAGAAAATAAATTATTCTTAGAAAGAAAAAAATTAGAAGTAGCTAATTTAAAAAATCAAAAGCAAATAGATTTAGATAAAATAAAAGAAACTGAAAATAATAAAAATGTCTTAAAAAAAAAAGAAAATAATAAAAGTGTTGTTGTACAAAAAAAAATAGATAATTTTAATGAAGTTTATGATAGTATTGATATTGACGATGAAGACTAACTAATTTTTTTATAAATAAATTTTATTTTTATATAATATATTTATACTTATCTTATTAGTCTTATATTTAATTCATATTAAAAATATAATTATTTATAATCTTATAAATAATTAACTCATATTA
>Ga0214919_10005795_pt1 | contig 17281 bp, 9 predicted proteins | sample LL1503_MetaG_FD_177994 | JGI IMG/M metagenome (GOLD analysis project Ga0214919, IMG submission 177994) | Freshwater microbial communities from Lake Lanier, Atlanta, Georgia, United States - LL-1503 | ecosystem: Environmental > Aquatic > Freshwater > Lake | place: USA: Georgia | collected 2015-03-15
CCATTGGAGAATTCCCTCTCCAACGCCACCAGACCACGGGCCAAGATATTCTTGGCCGCATTGGTATCGCGATCATGCTCTGACTGGAGTTGGAGTTGCCCCAATTCACCGGACACTTTGACCTTCTTGAACAAGGTCATCGGCTTCAATGATATCGGTATCCAATTTTTTAATACACAAGTTCCTTTCAAATTTGTTGGGTGAACGCTGTCCCAGGCCGCTGTGACGACGTAGCGGGTTGTACCAAGCCTCGATCCAAGTGAAGATCGCCAAGCGTGCCTGGGCCTTTGTTTTCCAGGAACGCCGGTTGATCAGTTCGCACTCCAAACTGGCAAAGAAGCTCTCGGCCATGGCGTTATCATAGGCATCGCCCCACCGTGCCCATGGACGGTTTGACACCCATTTCTTCACACCGCTTGCCAAACGCTACGCTGGTGTATTGGCTACCTTGGTCTGAGTGGTGAATGACTGAGCCGGGCCTGCGGGTGTGCAGCGCCATATTCAACGCCGCGATCACCAAGTCGCTGGTCATACGTTCGCCAAAGGCCCAGCCCACCACCTTGCGGCTGTACACATCGAGCACAACGGCCAGATACAAGAACCCCACCCAGGTGGGCACGTAGGTCATGTCTGCCACCCACAATTGGTTGATGCTCGTGGCGGTGAATTGGCGCTTGACTAAATCGGGTGCCGCCTTGGCTTGGCGATCTCTTTGCGTGGTCACCACGTAGCCCCTGCGCCTGCTCACGCCTTGCAGACTTGCCAACTTCATTAAGCGCTCAATGCGTTTGTGGTTGACGCACAGCCCCATGTCGCGCAGCTCAGCTTGCACACGGGCGCGCCCGTAGGTGCAGTCGCTCATGACATGAATGTGGCGGATGCGCTCAGTCATGATGCGGTTATTGATGCTGCGTTGGCTGGGCGGGCGCGAGCACCACTCGTAGTACCCGCTGGTAGAGACCTGTAAATGCTTGCACATGGCTTGGGTTGGTAGGTCGGCCTGGTTTGCCTGGATCAGCGCATAGATGTCTTGTCTATGGCGCTGTCCTTGTTGGCAAACCAGGCCGTAGCCTTTGCCAATATGTCGCGCTCCTGGGTGACTTGACGCAACTGCCTTCGCAACTGGGCCAACTCTTGGCGCTCAGCCGTTGTCAGCGGCGCATCAGGCCTGGCACTACCCATCTCATCGGCTTTGGCTTGATGAACCCACCCACTGATGCTGGTTTCGTGGCAACCAAACTCCTTGGCCAATTCGCTGGGCTTGCGTCCAACTCGGACCAACTCCACCATTTGCTGACGAAATTCGGGCGGATACGCCCCTTTTCTTTGCCTCATTTCTAACTCCTTTGGCAGAACAATAATCTGTCCGGGCTAAAGGGGCAACTCCAGCTAGGCATTACGGCCACTCATTGCTCACTGTTGTTAGATGGTGACGTTACAGACCTGAGCTCGACCAATAGTGGTGCGCTTGTAGTAACGCAATCATTGGGTGAAGTGGTGAGAGTGCTTAAGAATGAACGTCCCGATCAGGCTTCACTCGGTCAGCACCAAACTCCAGCAACGATTGAATAATCTGTTCGTGACCACTATTTGTGGCCAGCATCAGCGGGGTGTTTGCAGCGTCATCTACCGTGTTGAACAATTCTGGCGAGCGGGCCAAGCAGGCGTCAACAACGCGTGCCAAACCCATCGCAGAAGCAAGATGCAGCGCTGTTTGTCCGTCTGATGATCGGGTCTGCATATTGGCGCCTGCACCAATCAGCGCCAAAGCACAGCTTTCCCTTTTCTCTGCAAGCGCCGTCAACAACGCCGTCGTTCTTCCGGAAAGTCTGGCATCTGGATCGGCACCACGCTGCAGCATGGCATTGACGAGATAAACCTCCCCGGCGCAGGCAGCCCATCCCAGCGGAGTCGGGTCACAGCCTGGAACATTGACACCAGCCCCCCGGCGCAAAAGATAGTCAGCGACCTCGAGAAGATTCCGACGCATCTGCCGCGCCGTTCCTGCCTCGTTTAGTCCGTAAACGGCGACAGCCAGTGCTGTTTTCCCCTCGGCATTCACATAGTCGATATTGGCGCCTTGATCGAGAATCTCTGCAACGGGTTTGACTGAGCAATCTAGAACAGCGTCAAGTAGCGCCTCCCCGAGCTCATCCCACACGTGTTCAACTGCCAGCCCCTCGCTCTCACTGTCTCCTTCCTGATGCTCATCTAGGTCCAGATCAGCCTTCGGTTCGACCGCAGTCGCCCCGTACTCTTTCAATAGCTTGACCAGGTCCTCGTCCCCATCATTGATCGCAAGCTCAAGCAGTGGCGTTCCATTGCGTTCAACGTTAGGGTTTGCACCGTGCTTTAGAAGTAGGCTGGTCAACGTGAGTGGATCAGCAGCGAAATCTTTCGTTTCTCCCTCATCATCTTCATCGATTTCCACTTGACTAAAAATATTACTTAGATTCTTCAAGGAATTCAGTGCTCTCCCATCCGCCCGCGAGCCGGTCGCTTGAGACAGGGCAGTTACACCCGAATTTGCACAAAAATTAACATTTGCACCGGCCTTGATCAGGGTCCTACATATTTCGAGTTGCCCATGACCTGCGGCATTCATCAGGGCCGTCCATCCTTCGTGGTCAGCAACATCGACCGATGCACCCGCCTTGATCAAGGCGGCAACGACATCACCATGACCAGAGTCGGCTGCACGTTTTAGCGCAGTACATCCGTCTCCATCAGGCTTATCCAGGCGCACTTTCCCGCGAATAAGTTCCTTGACGATGTCAGCCGCTCCGTTGGTCGCGGCGAGAACCAGCGGCGACGTCAAGGTCGCAAAATCAACAGAAGGGACGGCATCTGGGTCCGGATCTGCACCTGCTTGGAGAAGTTGCTTGGCACACTCCCCATCGTCAGTGCCCGCCAGCGCCCACATTAATGCTGTGTAGCCAGATTCAGTTACAACGTTGATGTCAGCCCCAAGCTTTATCAACAATTTGCACATTGATAAATTCTTCCGCCCAGATGCCACGGTTAGTGCTGTCTGCCCATCCGATGCACCTTGGCTTGAGGGTATGCGGTGGCCCATGTTTATATCTGCCCCATTTGCGAGCAGAAGTTTTACGATATTTTCGTTACCCAGGAATGTTGCAAAAATCAACGCCGTGAAACTCTCACTCTGACGCTGGTTAACGTCGGCTCCTAGCGTTATCAACTCCTTGACGATCGAATCGTGTTCATTATTTACAGCTACCATCAGCAGCGTGGTCCCGTCATGCTGTGTCTCATCAATACTTGCACCGTCCTTTATCAGATTCCTTAATAATTTAAGGTTACCCTCGGACACTGCCTCAAAAAGCGGTAGCTCTGCGTCCTCAGTCTCAGGTTGATCCGCCAAAATATTGCACACCTCGGTTAGCTCGTCCAATTGAGCCCGCGGGATCGCGCCCTCACCACCTGCCCAAACCAACTTTATTCTGGCGGCTATAACTTCACGGTTTTCTGGTGATATCTTTTTTATGATGTGTGGTTGTTGAAGCAGGTTTTCAAACCTCCCAAGCATTTCAGCGATACCCTCACTGACAACCGTGCTGGATTCCTCGGCACTTGCATCATCTTCCGTGTCATCTGATTCAAAACCCTCTAATGTTTCGTCCGAGTCCTCCGACTCGTCGTAGGGAAGGCTGCGCTTGAATGGATGCGAATAGCGCCCCGTCAGCGCATCACCCATGTCGATCGTCCTCTGCACCCCCGAGTTCTCATCCCTAGAACTGAACCCATACACGTCTTGCGTGGCATCGTCAGCGCCAAACTCCATAAGCGTCTTCAACACTTTTTCTTGGTTCGCCTTCTTCGCGAGATTTGATGCCGACAGGCCGTCCTTGTTCTTGTGATTGATGTCGGCGCCAAGGTGGTAAAGGCTTCGGATAACGCCAACATGTCCGCTCTGAGCCGCAATCAACAGGGGCGTGTTGCCCGTACCGTCTTCGATGTTGATCGAGATCCCATCGTCGTGCAGATTCAGTATCGTACCCAGAGCTCCCTGCGCCGCCGCTCGGAACATTCCATCCGTTTGCGTCATATCGGGGTAGTCGATCAATTGAGCGCGGTGGAGACGAAGGACGTCAATCACCTCCCGGTGGTCTTTCTCAATGGCCAAGGATAGTGCTGTCTCGTTATCGACGTCCTGAAGGTTGGCGTCGTCTCCGCGTGCGAGGCAACGGCGAACAAGATTAAGGTGATTGGCCAATGACGCGAGTATCAGCGGCGAGTAATTTAGGTCGTTGTCGTACCCAAGGTCTGCCCCATTGCTCAAGACATGGTCAAGCACTGCCTCGTCCTTGTTTCGGGCAGCTACAAACGCTACCCGCGCCAGCATGTCAGGTCGAATGATGGAGCCACCACGGGATTCAATCGCCTTGATCAGAGACAGACTCCCGTGCTCTGCAACTGCCAATGGGAGCGTATCGACTTCACCGAAGTTCGGTATCGCTCCTCGCTCCAACAAATGCTCTGCTAGTTTCATTCTCTTGTTATCGATAGCTGCAGCGAAGGCGCAATATCCGAGTTCCAAAATTGTGTTGACATTGGCACCACCATCGATAAGCGCGTCAACCATCCTGGCATTGCCCTGAATGCACGCATCGATGAGTGGCGGCATGCCACTCCCATAAGTGACATTGGGATCGACGCCTTTTCCCATTAGTAGCTTGGCGATCTCCACATTTCCGCGCTTGGCAGCGAAATGCAGTGCAGTTGATCCGTCTTTTTGGGCAAGGTATGCATCTGCACCGGCATCCAACAGAAGCGCAATGACTTCAGTGCTGCTCGCACGGCCAGCTGAAACGTAAAGAACCGGTGCGCCGAAAAGCACACCCTCAAATGAAACGTTTGGATTTGCGCCTACCGAAAGAAGGGCACGGACTTTCTCGGTAGCGCCGAGCATCGACTGCACTAGGAGCTGTTGATCAGGGCTGAGCTTGGAGAAATTTGGCGCTTGCGCCAGCTGCCGGATCTCCTCACCGTGAGCACCATTCAGCGCCAAGACCAAATCCTGCCAAAGATTCCCGACAGCCTTATCTTCCTTTTCCGCTTTTGCACCTGCTCGGTGATGCTTGAGCGCTGCTGCAAGCAGTTTGGCCGCTGACTCATGACCCGAATGCTTGGCTACATCAGCCATTGAAGGAAAACCATCCACTTTGACGGCAACGTTTGCGCCCTTTTTCAGCAGGACGCGTATCACATCGTCGTAGCCGTTCATGGCAGCCACGAAGAGCGGGTACAGCGGCGTGCTGTCGGTGCGGACGATGACGTCCGGGTTGGCGCCATGTTCGAGAAGAACCTCTGCAACTTCAGCGTGGTTCTTCATGACCGCGCGCATCAGTGGCGTGCATCCCTCGGCGTCTGCACTGTCGACAGGCGCGCCTTGTTCGATCAGTGCAGCGGCCACCTTGGTGTTTCCTGTGATGCCACAGTTGTGAAGGGGGGTGCGCTTGTCATCGTTGAGCGCGGCGACGCTGCCCCCGGCATTACACAACAAATCAATCGTCCGCTTATCGCCACCAATAGCTGCCGTATGCAGAGGGGTCGCACCGCTTGGCAGTGGTTTTGTCGCCGACGCGCCATGACGCAGCAGACTTTCCAGGCATCCGTTTGCACCCGTTGCGCAAGCAACGTGGAGCGGTGTCGCCCCCGCATTGTCGCCACGCTTCGGGCCAAGCTCCACGGGAGCACCTGCCTCTAGCAGCAGATTGACCATCGCCAACGCAGAGTCGCCACGCGAAACCGCTAGATACAGCGGTGAGTTGCCGTTCTTGTCTTCCAGACTGAGGTCAGGTTGTTGCGTCAACAGGTATTCTGCTGTTGCCCATTGGCCTTTGTCGATGGCGGCAAGCAGCGGCGTGTCGCCCGATTCGGGCTCAGGGGCATTGATATCTGCGTTCTTGGACAAGAGCTGCTTAACTTTCTCTGTGTCACCCGCTCGTGCCGCAGCAATCATTTCCGCTACGCGCTTCTTGTCTCCACCAAAAAGTCCGAAAATCATGGGTTATTCCTTGAGTTATCTTTTGGCCAATGCTGATTAGCCAGTTTCAACACTCTTGTAGCCTGATCGATTGACAGGTGTATTACGTCCGTCGCCACGTATTTGAGCCACGAGTTGAACGGCTTGCTCCTATCGCACTCAAAACGGTCATTTTCCGACGAGGTACAGGCAAAAATTGAGTGCATACTTTTGTTGGTCACCTATGGTACCTCCCAAAGATCGCATCGGTAAGGCCAACCCCAAATGCCAACGCTCCAATGGTCCCGAGAATTCCGGGGCCATCGTTTATTGGGGCATCACGTGGGGGCTGTGTGGGTGCTTCTTCTATGGATGCCTCAGACTTCTGCCTCAGTCTTCTTGCCAGGGCGTCCAACTTGGCCATCTCTGATGGACTGGTCATGTTTAAGGCAATCGTCAACATTACGTTGGATGTCACTGGTATCGATTGCTTATCTAGCGCAGCTATGGGGTTGATTATGGCGTGAACGAGATCGTCCAACCAGTCACAGATCACCCTGACATGATGGCGATACACACCAAGAAGCAGCGAGCGAGCCTCCCTTGAATCTGTGTCCACCGCATGAGCCGCCTTGGCCGATTGGTAGCCCTCCACAAACTCAGACAGCACCTGCTCAAGTCTTCCCGCAGCGCGGCTGGCTTCTGCAATCCCCGCATCATCATTGTGGATTACATCCGTCATCAACCCTTCAATTCGAGGCGAAAAATGGCTTAAGGCATTGGTGATCACGCCCATATGGCTTGAAAGGTCGGCAATCGCCTCAAACTCCAAACCAGATGATCGGACCTTGCGGGCCATCGCTAATCTGACGGTTTTAATGACCGGCGGCAGTGCTTGACCGAGGCAAATGACCTGTGATGGCAATTCACAGACCACATCGTTGGAGTTTTGCAACTTGGAGCTCATAGGCAGTCGCGAGTTTGATGTCGTTTAATGCTGAAGATATTTGGAATGCTTTACGGTGGCTTTACTCGCCAGTGCTTGGCTGACGCAACAACCTTCACATCTACCGGTCATATAACCATGATAAACGTTTAAATCGCGCGCATGTTGAAGAATAACCCTAGCTCAAAACCATCGGGGTGAAAGGAGTTTGCAAGCTCGCCATGACGTCATCCCATCCTAGTAACACTGCCAAATGGAAAGCTTGGCGACTCAAGCCCCCCGGGAGACGCGACCCAAAGAACCGGGGACTCTGGCGCAACCTCGGGAAAAGATCCGTACCCGTCGGTGAAATAAATGCAAACCGGGAAGCTGCCATTGCGTTCTTGCTCTGCGACCCATTTGAAAAAGGGACAAAACGACGTCCCGCCTCCGCCCAATGCAGGTGGAAATACTGTATCTTTGCTGAACTCATATGGCCCATAGAGTTCTGCATCCGAAAAGAAAAGAGTGCCATGAATTTGCGGATAGGCGTCCAAGATCCCTTGAATTTCACTTTGGAACGCGGCGAGTTCTCGTCCTCCAATTGAGCCACTCGTATCAACGACGATAGCAACATCAAAAGACTCGCCCACCATATCTTCGAGATAGAGCTTGCGATGAATAAACCGGCGATCAAATCCGCCGAAGTCAAATGGCGTTGCGACCATGAATTGCCACAATATTTCTCGCCAGCTTAAAACCGAATTAGTTGCCGATTCAATTTCACGTAAACCACCAAGACCTTGCCTGCCAAAACCTTTATTCATGCGACGTGCGACCGCACCTGCCTGCTGCACAGCAGCCCGCCAATGACGCTGCATTTCATCACTCTGCGCACCTTCAAGTGAACCCTGTTCGCCTTCGCCAGATATTCCAATTGATAACAGGTCAAATAGAAGAATTTCAGGCAATGCAAGCTTTCCTGAAATCAACTGCTCGTAAATTTCCTCCACGCTCAAATGAGCCAGCTTGGCATCCTCTACCCCGCCTACGGGAAGCTCGTAATGCGTATCGCTGCGAATCATTCCGTTGACTACTATGTCGGCAGCAATGTTCCATAAAGTGCCGTCACGCTCTTTCCTGCGGGGTACATGTTGCAATGCGGCATGCAACAACTCGTGGACAACAAGACCGCATATCTGTGGTGTGCTTTGCTTTTCGACAAATGAGGGGTTGAACCAAAGCACTCTTCCGTTTGTCGCTGCCGTCTCAACATCGTCAGTAACCCTAAATTCTGCAAATAGTGCCAAAGTACCAAAAAACGGATGATCACCGCGAATGCGAAGAACAGCACCTTGCAAGCGTTTGGGAATCTCGATGAGCACGAAAAATCCTATGTGCTGAAGATCAGATCGCGCATATTGCGAGCGAAGTCTTTCAGATCAGCTTTCGAACTAATTTTCTTGGCCAAATCGCCAAATTTTCCATTTTCTCGCATCAAACGAAACAAATCGGTGGCATAAAACTGAACCCATTCAGCGCCAGCTTTAGCAACGAGCCACGACAGTGCATTGACAGCTTGGTCAACCTCCGAAGTACGAACAATTAAGCCCAAGACAGTAGCGTACCTAGCCGAGGCTTCAGCGGGGAAATCAGACTTACTCTTCCCTTGAAGGATTGGCTCTAGATCCGGCAGCCCCTCGTAGATCGAACAAAAGGCTTCAAACTCACCGGCAGCTGCAGGTCCAATAGCGGGTTCAACAGAAAGTCCAGCTGAACGCAGTTGATGAGCCATAAGCCATGATCGTGGTGATGGCCACGCAGGACGCTGGGTGTCGATCTGATGCATCAGGCTTGGCCGAAAAGCCAGAAAGGCGAGCACCTGTTCGCTCAGGCCCGCACGAAATCCCCAGACCTTGAAACTATCAAAATCCGGGACCAAGTCCAAGTGTATGAATCGATTTGCCAATGCTGAGGGCATTTCAAAAACAGCTGCGCGGTCAGACTTTCGGTTACCCGCAGCCCAAATGAACCAGCCCTCTGGGACACGATAGCTACCGACTTTTCGATCCAAGATCAACTGCTGCGCAATGCCTTGCATCGTTGGCGGTGCCATGTTTATCTCATCAAGAAACAAGATCCCCACTCCCTTGGTGGGCAGAAATTCGGGAGGGAACCACCGGGATAAGCCATTGTCTGCAACGGGCAGCCCCCGCAAATCCGTTGGTGCTAATTGACTCAGGCGCAGATCAACGAGTTCCAAGCCGTTCTGCTTGGCAACCTCTGCAACGATACTGGACTTACCAATTCCTGGCGGCCCCCAAAGCATAAGACTCAGCTGGAGATGGTTTTGGACCAAACCTGATAGGTAGGGTGTGAGTTCTTGTGGGGTCATGGTGACCTCGGCATACTTTCTGCGATGCGTGATGAGGCAGCAAGAGCCACTTCGGGATCACTGTCTTGCTGGAGCAATTTCATAATGCCTTCGCTTGCATTGGGGTGAAGAACCGCTCCGAGTCGTGTCAGCCAGTCCTTTGATCGTGACGCTTTAGTCAATGCTTTGTTATCAGCCCAATCAGGAATGCAGTCTAGCCAGCAAAGGGCTCGAATCAAATCCGATGCCGTAATGGGCATTTGGGGCTCTGCTGCTTTGCCCTCACGAATACTGACTTCGCGTAGCAAAGCCCTGCGCAGTGGAATTACCCAGAGGTCGATAACTTTTTCACGAGTTTCTGAAGACGCTGCCGCGTTAGACAAGACCTTGTGGCGAACCTCCAACTCTTCATCTAATGCCAACGCTGATAGTACGTGGGCCGGCGTTGACGGGTTCGCAGCGACGCTCTGCCGAACAACGTACCCTCTTTCAAAAATCGGCGTACCGTATTCTGTTGTTTCAATAATAATAGGTGGAGAAAAGACCTTAGATAGAGTCTCGAGGGTACGCCCTGGGGTAGCAACGTTTTCAGCCACGCAACCTTTAACTCTTAGATCAGAGTCATTTGCTAATTTTTCTAGCAAATAAATAGGTGCGTTCTGGTTCTTTGCGACGGCACATCGAACGTATATGTCAGCATCCTTAGACAAGGTCACAAGCAAAGACGCAGGCGAAAAGACATTTTTGGCGACGTCACACCTAACTTCTCGCGCTGAATCGTTGGCCATCGCATGCAGCTCTGCCAACGATTTAACAGGATCACTAAACTCTTTACGAGCAAATTGCGAATTTGCAGGACTATTCGCGTTAGCTGAAACCTCATGGTCAACATGTTTCTCGCTATTTTTCCCTTTTGCTTTATTTAGACTATTCAACGCGGCAGAAAGCAAGCCCTTCGTCTTTTGATTAGATTGCTTCAAGATCCGAAGTTTGAGCATGTTTTTTAGACTTTTTATCCCCCTATCTCTTTCCTCGTCAGGGAAGGCTGAATTATTTAATGCCGCCACCATAACGTGTAGATCGTCATCTTTCGCAAGCGTCCTCAACACATCGAGTGGACATTCAGGGTCATTTGCAATTAAGTCCCTGGTACCAGTATGAAGTGCCTTCGATCCCATTTCCCACATCAGGGTGAGCAATGTTTTCTCTAGCTTGCTACGCACAAACGGAAAGAGAATGTCGATTTCATTCCAATACCTCATAGCGGTCAAAATTTCTCCAACGCTTGTCCTATTGCCCCATGCAGTGCTAGTCACAGCGTTAAACAGTAATCTCCTACTTTCCCATGTATCCTTTGTAGTTGCTTTCCTGATGCGATCCAGTACCTCGTTCACTGCCCGCTCATAGTCGAGTTCCTTTACTTGCACACTGGTCGATTTGAACGTAGGTTCTTCGGTTATAGCCTGTGCCCTCTTTGCCAAAGCAGATACTAAGGGGTGCGCATCGGCGCATAATTTCTTGATTAAGCTCGGAGGCGTGCCTGGATTGCGGGCAACTGCAGCGCGTACCAGCCAATCCGTCGACTCAACGACCTTAACTAGTCGTGTGGGCTCGATGAAGGGACCTGAACAAAGTGCCATCACCGGCGCTATCGCTCTTGCTGACAGCACAGCCTTGTTAGGATCTTTACCGTGATAGCTCAAAAGATTATTCGCCTGTACAACCGCACAAACCTCGACTGTGGCTCTCGTCAGTTCCCGTTGATACCAAGCGCTAGAAGTGGCTGGGGTATTCAATAGCCTTTCTGCAATGTATTGAACGCTACTTGCGCTCAGACTAGGATGCCCAAAAAGGGAAACCAAGTCGCTTTCCAGATCCGAGTCATACACCAACTCTTCAAGAACAGCTTGGTCAAGACTCTCGCAAGTGGCGACTGCCAGTCGAACCGTGTCATTGGTATCCTTCCATAACGCATTCCAAATTTCCGGGCTTCGATGAGCTTGGGATGCCAAAACCTGGCGCACGCTGAGTGTCTTAGTTGACAAAAGTTTGATCAGCACAGACGTGGGGGTGTTTTCGTTAGCAACTACCGCAATTTTTACGTCACTAATGTTGTCTGTTGCAAGTTTTTCTAAAATTGCAAGAGGCGTATTAGGATTTTTTGCAACATTCTGCCGGATCCATTGATCTGGATCTTTAGACAATGTCTCCAGGTCTTTTACAGGCGTTAACGGGTTTGCCGCAACTTCTCTCCTGACATGCTGCTCCGAATTGTTGGATAAAACTTGCAGCAACCGAACTTTGAGAAATTCTGAAACAGACTCATTATTAGCAACTGCAATTTGCACACTACTATCTGAATCTTCGGCTAAAAGTATCAGCACCTCTTCTGGCGTGAACGGATTCTCAGCGACCCTCACGCGTACGGTGCGAACAGTGTCCTTTGACAATGCAGCTAAAGTAACCGCAGGTGTTCGGTGATTTTTAGCTACACCCCATCGAACTGACTCATTGGCGTCTTTGGCTAAGACCTCTAACAAGGACGCTGATGTCGAAGGATTCAGGGCAACAGCATCACGAACGTGATAGTCCGAGTCCTTCGACAATAGCTCTAACAAATTTTCGGGCGCAGCAGGATTTTCAGCAACAGCAGCACGCTCCTGGTAATGATATGGGCCATCGGAATTAGCAAACTTCTCCAAAATAGTCAAAGGTGTAGATGGATTGCCAGCTACCACTCGCCTTGTCCGCGACCAATCTCCCAACATAAAAAAATGAGGGTTGGCCAAGTCTTCCAAAATCGGTATCGGCGTATCGGGCGAACCGGCAACACCTCGTATTACAGAGTCTTCTAAATAATTGAAACAGATTTCCCGAAAGGTTTCGTGCATTGGACTTTCATGGCGTAACCCACGAACAACGCCTTGCGGTGTGAATCCATCGCTTGCTGCCTTAGCCAAGCGAAAGGTCAACGGTAACGCACTCCATTGTGCAAGTCCAATATCACCGGATGACCACGCTTCAAGCAGTTCACTGGGCTTTAAGGAACCAAGTCGACCTCTGACTGCCTGCTCAAACTCCTCCTCAGGATCTTGCTCTGATGTGGTGATTGACTTGATCTGAACGGCGTCCCGAACCGCTTGGTGTTTACTTTGGCGAAGCCGCTGCAATGCTTGCTCTGGCGCTCCCGCGTTCATTGCTACAGCCAATTGCACCTTTTCGGGCCAGTGAGCGGCAGCCCAAACCAGCAAGGAGGCCGGGCAGTCAGCTTGCTTCAGAAGTCGAACCAACAAAGACTCCGGGACCTCCTCCATGAGGGCAGGGTTCATCATCACCAGCAGGTCCAGCGCAGGATTTGCGAGAAACTCTTTTGGGAACTGCTGTCCTAATAGTACATACGTTTCGGGCGGAGTATTGGGATTAGCGGCCACTGCTTGTCGCGTCGCTTTGTCACTGCTGTGCGAGAGCTTTTCGAGCAAGTCTGCACTTGCCTTTGGATGCTTGGCTAGCATACGGTTCGTGAGGTCATCTTTGTTAAATAGCGCCATTAGGCGCTGTGGTGGAGCCTCTGGATCCTGCAGCGGATTTTTGGATTGGACGAAATTTTCCGGTTTAAGCGCCTTAGACTTGGTGCTCGAATTAGCAGGTGACACTGTGTCGCGCGTCTTAGTCCTAAGGACTGCATCAGTAGCCATTGGAAGTCCTGCCCCAACTTCAGAATACCCCTTGCCTGTCTTCTCGGCAACCAGCTTTTGAACGTGTTTCGTTGCACCCGAAAGATCTGCAAATACTTTTTCCTGATTTTGGCCGTTGGTGCCAGTCTTGCCATATCTGACTTTCACCGTGCAGCCTGTCTGGGTTATCTCCCAGAACTTGAATGATTTATCGTCCTTATATTCGAAGATTCTTGTTCCGTCGGTCATAGTCAATCCTTAGGGGCATCTAAAGGGTCGTTTACGCAAAAGTTCTTACACCACCGAACGTCCATAAGATAATCCTTGATCCGACATCCCTAGGCGACACACCTAGGCGGATTCAAGTTCGCGCAATCTATAAGATGCGAGTTGACGCACAGACTCAACTTTGTCATCAAGCAATAGCCGAAGCAGACTGGGTTGGATGCCTGAAGCCAGCGTGGCACCGACCCGGTCCAACAAATCCTCGGATTTGGCCGCGCTAGCAACAGAATTTTTATTTTTTTGGTTTAACATCGAGCAGAGCAAAGCCTTTAAAGCAGCGGGAATTTCATGCAGTTCTACATTATTTAGTGTTGATGGCGTGTCTGTTGCAGAAACTGCAGCCTCCACCTCCTCCCAAAGCTTGTAAAGCTCTTGCTCTCGGGCAGCAAGTGGGAACGAAGGATTATTGATCGCGGCTAATCGTGTGGCCCACAATCCAACTCTTGCTAAATCTAACAATTGATCTTCATTAGTATTGGGGTCAGCGGCCTTTAGTCTCTCCAAGATATCTTGCATCATTCTAAAATATTTAAAATAAGCTAAATCATCATTACTAATTTCAAAATTATCATTTTTTATTTTCACCATTTCAATCAACTCAAGAGTAATATTTGGATTTAATAGAGCACTCATCCTCACATAATAATTTTTATCTTCTAGCAGATTCCCTAGTAAGAAATCAGCAATTTTAGAATTTTCAGCGACCTTACACCGAACCTCCTCTTTTTTATCTTTAGATAATATTTCCAATAGCACCAAAGGAGTTTGCTCATTCATTGCCACTTCACTGCGAACATATTTATCCTTGTCATATGCAAGAGTCTCCAAAATATGAAGAGGTGTTTTAGGATTTTGTGCTACTTTTGCTCGAACTTCTGAAAACTTATCTTTGGCCAGAACCTCAAGGATATGGATGGGTGCCATAGGATTCGAAGCAATATTGCCTCGAGTGATATCGGAAACGTCTCTAGAGATTTTTCCCAAGACTAGCAATGAAGTTCTAGGGCTTTTTGCTGCCAACTTGTATGTCATAAAGTTTTTATCGACGCCATTTAATTTGAGTGATAATAATGAAAAACTCGGATTTAAAAATACTTCATCACTTACCATTTCGTACGAATCTTTGGCCAATGATTCAAGGGCCAAAGTTGGAGTCTTCGTGTTCTGCGCTACACTTCTCCGGACCCCATAACTTTCATCTTTGGCTAGCCGCATTAGATGTTCAGGAAGAACATGTGGAGAATTACAAGCGAAACCGCGAACCCACTCATGTGGAGAGTTAACCATTATTTCTATGCTCAAGGGCGAATCAATCAAGAATTGACCATTATATGGAGCACCGATCTTATCCCCCACCTCTACTAGTCTCCACCAGCGAGTGCCAGCGACAAATGAGGGCCAGTAACAGAACTCGCGAAATCTATTACAAATCTCTTTCACGATCGGTTTCAAATTAATATGATTGTTTGCGGCCCCTAAAATCACGTTTTGCTTGGTCTGTTTCTCTGCTTTGATATGTACAGTCGCTTTGGCTTGAAGAGCTACCAAAGCATGCGCGTCCTTCGACAACAACGCCAGCACATTAGCGGGCGTAGACGGATTACGAGAAATAGCGAGCCTCTCAACCCAATCTATCGACTTGCAATTCTTTGCCAGAATTTCCGGCTGAGCCTTGCTGTTCGCCAATCCGATGAGACGCAGGCAGCGAGATTTACTGCTACAGAATATGCTGACGAGATCAAAATCAAACTCTTTTATATTTCTATCGGTTAGCTTTAAAAGTTTATTTTTCAATTTTTTTTCACTTTTTTTTCTGGCTTCGCTTTGGCTCATTAGTCTGCGAGTTTTAAAATAGCATGCAAGTTCCACATCGATAATGTCTCGGTCGTATAGTTGGTCTAAATGATTACTATTTACTCCATCCAGTCCGTCCAAAGCTTTGATCACCTCATCTCTAAAGACTTGATCCAAATTAATTTTTGCCGTGTCTTGGGGCTGTAATCTTCCTTTTGCAGCATCCGCCACCAAACCAGACTTTGCAGCCAAGATAGAAATCAGATCGTCCGGAGCATTCGAATTCATCGCGACAGCGAGCTGTTGCTGTTCGCTGCCATTATTGGCTGCCCACTGCAGGAAGGACTGCGGACAGTCTGGCAGCTTGAGGATGTTTTTGAGTATTCCCTGGCCAAGGTGAAACAGAAGATCCGGATCCTCCAGTAACAACCAGTCGAAGACCGGATTTCGGAAAAATTCACCTGGAAACTGCGGAGCTAAGCGCAGTAACACGGCCTTGTCTACATTGGTGTTCAGGCAGACTGCTTTGCGAGTGGCCTTATCGCTGCTGTGTGAGAGCTTTTCCAGGAGCGTGGCGCTCGCTCGGGGATGTTTGGCCAAGAGCCGGTTGGTAACATCATCCTTGTCCATCAGCAGCATGAAGTCTTCAGGCGTAGCTCCTGGGTCATGAGCAGGGCTCTTTGGTTTGATGATCCTAGCCGAACTGGCCTTATGGGGTTGGATTTTGATGGCCAATGGATCTTTTGGTTTGGCTGACGCTTCGGATGTGCCTGCCGCTATTTCGCCAGTAGAAAAGGCGCCACTTACTTCGGCATAGCCTTTTCTTGTCTTTTCTGCGATCAGCTTGGCAACATGCTTGCTGGCCGCAGCATTGTCATCAAACAACTTCTCCTGGCTTTGGCCATTGGATCCGGCTTTACCGTAACGGACACTCACTGAGTTCCCAATATGGGTGACTTCCCAAAACTTGGAGGACTTAGCGTCTTTGTAATCGAAAATTCTTGTAAATTTATCGGTCATAATTATATTTCCTACAACTCCTCCAACTGGTGCTTTTGCCATGTCGCGCTTTCTGATTTTTTAGCGCTTAAAGTTTTACGCCTTCGGGATTCAATCGCACATAAGTAACATTGAACTCTTTGGATTGCCTATGCTGCTGCATCCGGTTGGCAAAATTAAAGGCGTCATTCAATTCGAAGCGTTGAAAGACATCAAGCCCTCGGCTCAAAACAATTTTCCAGCCATGGTCGGTTGTGATGTCGCGGTCATGTTTTGTACCGGACGTGTCATAAGCCCAGGTGAACTGAATCCCTACGCTTTGGCAGGAATCGGTAATCTTTTGTAGATTTTCTGATTGACGGTCACCATTAAATTCGTCTTCCACCGTGACTGCATGAACAGCAACCTCCTCGTCGGGCCCTTTGAACTTACTGATCGTCTCCATAAGGTCCATCAAGTTACGCACTTGATGAAACATTCGCATGTAGGGGTCCGTGATGACGATCCGCTTAGCACCAGCAAGGTATGGCCCAAACAAGGCGTCAAAACTCACGCCGCGCTGGTTTTCTTGAAAGACTAGGTGTTGCTCCTTCAAGACTGCTTCAGGGGCAACCGTGACCTTTGGAGTCGCCAGCAAGGGGACGGGTGATGCTTCCGAAGCGGTTGCAGCGGGACTTGTATCCGTTGATCTTGCTTCTGCTGTTTGACTTTGACCTTCACTCGGCAAGCGACGGTGGTACTGATTTGGGTACTCGTCTTCCTCCAAGGTATGAACCAGCTTCTCCTGTCCGTCCTTGCCTTCGTAAGCAAAGCGCACTTCAGGGTAGGTTGAGTCGATGCGCAGCAGCTGATCCTTTACACGCTTTCGTCCCTCAATGGCTGTGCGGAGCACGTCTTCAACTTCTGCCTCAGTCGCCTCACCCTGTGGGTACAGAATTTTCATCAAGCCTGAAAATGTCTTGTTAATACCGTCACGGTCGCGGGTCGAGATTTCTTCAGACAAGCTGAAATGTTTTTTGTAGCGATCCGAAAAGTCATGGCTTCGCAATGACTTGAGAATCTCGGCCAAATAGTCCACGACAAAGCCATAGCCACTGGAGAACATCTCACCACGAATCACGTCAACTTCCCAGCCTGGGATGTAGCTGTGAACCCGGTCGAGGAAAGCTGAGTCGTGAAACTTCTCTGGCAGTGGATCAAACAGGTCTGAGTGCTTCAGCATGTACGGCACTGTGTGATCC